>Ga0102830_1000511_pt1 | contig 16686 bp, 10 predicted proteins | sample ColrivemetaGS703_FD_84511 | JGI IMG/M metagenome (GOLD analysis project Ga0102830, IMG submission 84511) | Estuarine microbial communities from the Columbia River estuary - Freshwater metaG S.703 | ecosystem: Environmental > Aquatic > Marine > Intertidal zone > Estuary | place: USA: Columbia...
ACAAACCAAAGAGTTGGTAACGGAACACCGATAAAATGGTACTAATATATTAACCCATAATGGATAACAGACAATATCATATTAGAATATCACCAGAGGTTGTTAATACGGTTTACCCTGTTAATACCTATGCCGAATACACAGACACAGAGTTAATTCCTTATTGTTGTGATATTGAAACACGAGAGGTTATTAAATACGTAACAGGTACTACTTACGTGTATTCGTCAATGACTGAAATATTATCAGGAGGTACTGATGGCACATCATTACTAACTGGTTTAACAATCCCAATTTTATTAACTGAAAATACTATTGATTTAGGGTATTACAGTGTGTTTGATGGTATGATATCCCAACAAGATACTATGACAAATTTCTTGTTTTCTGCCACAACATCTTACCCATATACCTTTTATTTTTATAACACTTCGGACATCGAATTTAAGAAATATTTAAGTTTCTCAAACTATTATTTGGATTGGGGTGATGGTAGTCCAATTGAAACTATAACTAGCGGAACACCTAGTAATTATAGTCACACTTATACAATGGATGGTGAATTTACTATCACTATGTCAGGTATGAGTCCTTGGGGGTCTAATATCATACAGAAAACTATTACAACCCCTTACATCGATGTACCAATTTTAAATCCTCAAGGTACCGCATATTTTGTTCCTGCGGGAGGTAATTGGTCAGGAACTCCTTTAAATTATAATTACATTTTTAGTGGTGACCAAGATTGTGATGTTTTTGTAAATTCAAGTTACAATTATACACAGGTACCATTCCCCGTGACAGGATATACAAATTCAACAATAAATGACCTTGAGGTGTATGGTAAAAAAGGTGATTTGTGGGGAGGAAAATACAAGATAGGGGTGCCCGTAACAGGAACCACAGGTATTGAAGGAACTGTTTGGGGTGAATTTAATGATGGTTTATATACTGCTTACACTATTAACAATGTTGACTACTATGACTATAATGATGGTAAGACCGTTTTTGTGGTTATGTCATCAGGAATGACACCTGACATGATGATATGTTCGGCAATTACAAAAAATGAGGTATTATTAAACGTAATTGACGAAGCAGAAGTTCAAACTAATGTATTTATTGAAAGAGGAAAATTATCAGCATTGGAAAGAGTAGAAAGACTTGGAGAAATTAACAATATCGGTGACCTTGAAAAATATGGTTACGGATTCTTTAATATAATAAAAATAGCTTAATATGGCAACAGGAACATATGGAACGATAAGACCGGCTGATGTATCACCGGAAGACGTGGAGATAATCTTAAATTACACTCCATCAAGAGATGAGACAGATAACTTTGTCTTAACTAAATTAGATTCGGCTGCGATTCTAAAGCCTTACTTTAATAACGCAAGTACTGGTGGAAACACCGTCGAAATTTTAGGTGGTTTATATAATCTAAAATTACCTGCAGACCAATTCAATAAATTAGGCATCTATACACTATACATTCGACCCGTTCAAATCAGAACGTCAATTACAGATTGTGGTGTTTTAGCGGCATTACCTAACGTAAGAGGTTTGATTATTGATTTAAATAATGTACCTACTGAATATAGAAACAAATTTGTTAATCAAGGTTTAGTTGGTTTTAGAATTGAATATTTAAATTCTGATGGTACTAAAATACCTAATTTCTTTAGGTTAATTACATCATCGTTTTTCTGTGAACCCGTTGTGCAAAACTTAACAAATACTTCACAAAAAGCGATTAGATATCGTTATACCGATAATAATACAAATTTAATATTCTGTACATTATCCCCGTCATCAGCACCGACAAATAAACCAAATGCGGTTCCATTCATCGGACAACCCGACCAAGATATTTTAATTAGTAATACATACTTCAACCCAATTACTTTAGATATTGAAGTTGCTGAACACGACTTCTCAACTATTGCCATTGCGTTGTATGGTAATCAGACTAAATCTATTGATGACGGTATCTACACAATGTATGACACCAATAATAACATTTACAGACAATACAATCTATACGAAATTCGTGACCAATTTAATGAATTGTTATACGAAGTTAGACAGGATAGAGGTAGTAATATTGATTATAGTAAAAACTTCTCAAATATAACACAATAATGGCGAATAAAAAATATACTTGTCCACCACAATCGGCAACAGGAGCAGGGACTTTTTCTGATAATTTAGTTGGTTTTCAGCTTGTCGCTGGAGGTGGTTTAACGCAAGGTAATTTTCAATTCACAAGTGCAATAAATGAAAAAGAGAATCGTAACTTTAGTGTTGGGGCTTTTTCACAACCAATTAATTTAGAAGGTTTAGGTGTTGATAGTGTTTATCAATCTAAAACTATTTTTGAAAAAAATTATAAGGTTTATCCTAATTACGATTTAAGTCAAATAACCAATTTTACCCAATACGGTTCTTTAGTTAAACGATTATCAACTTCTGTCGAAACTATTATTGCTAAATTTCCTGCGGCTATAGAATCTGCGTTCATGGGGGTTAACTATGTTACCGGTGAAACGGTTTTTAACATTAGTTATAATTCAGTCAACAATACTACGACATTTAGTTTAGATGCCTCTAGAATTAGAAATCCGTTTGACATTGACTTCACCGTAAATTCAACCCTTAATTTATCGTTAAGAGAAGTACAAGTGTCTCCTTTACGAGATATGACATTAAACTATAGTAAATATTCCTTATACTATAGTGGTAATGGATACTCAGTAGTCAATATTATACCAACTCAGAATAGTGATTTTGGTGAATTAAAATTAACTGTACAGGGAAATCCATTTTCAGGTCAAACAAACATATATGAAAATATTGTTGTAAGACCTAACGACTATGAGGTAAATAGAGTGTTCAACGAGGACATGGACCAAGTTGAAAATTTCTTGTTAAATAGAAATACGTCACCAATTTATACTGCCACATTTCAAATACCTAATCAGACTGAAGACGGTCAATACTATACTGAATATCGTGCAATTACTTGGCCGTTAAATGGTGTTTGGAACTTAGATATTGTTACTAAAGGATTTACTAATTACTTAGAACAACTTGACCAAGTAGGTGAGTTTTTTGATTTGTATGTAACAAACTTAGTCTCAAGATTTTTCATTACTGACTCATTTAAAGAGTTTGACACTCAAACTCAAAAAATGGAAAAAGTGTTGCAGATTTATGGAAGAAGTTTTGATGAAACAAAAAAGTTTATTGGTGCATTAGCATTCATGAATTCAGTTAATTATAATGTTGGTAATGATATACCATCACAATTATTAAAGAATTTAGCTCAAACATTAGGTTGGAATATTAATATTTCACCAATAACAAACGACGATTTTTTAAGTTCTGTTTTTGGTCAAAAAAATGTTGATAAACCACAATACACTGGTATATCAACCGAAGCAACCCCCGATGAATTGAATTATCAATATTACAGAACTTTAATTCTTAACTCAGCGTACCTATTCAAGTCAAAAGGTACTAGAAAATCTATTGAAGTTTTATTACGTTTGATTGGTGCACCCGACGCTTTAGTCGAATTTAATGAATATGTTTATTTAGCCGACCAAAAAATCAATATGGTCGAGTTTGACACTCAATACGCATCTATTTCTGGTGGAACTTACATTCAACAAACACCCACATTAGAGGCTGGTAACACATTTACCATTTTTGGTGTTGAGTATACAGGTTTTACCACTGTTGAGACAATATATGATGTTAACGTGTTTAGAGATGAATACCCGGTGGATGAATTGGGTTACCCATCAGCACCTTTAAATACCGAAGATTATTTCTTTCAAATTGGTAGTGGTTGGTTTGAACAAACACCTGAACACAGAGCACCTGCACAAGCCGACCCAACATTAAATGTGTTTACGGGTAATAACCCCGATTATCAAACGGTATTAAAACCATATAGTTACGGACAAGAATATCTTAATAGATTTAGATATTTCCCATATATGGATATGGGATATACTTTAACACCTGTTATTGATAATAATAAAAGTTGGGCTGATTATGAAACAGGATTAAGAACTAATTTTGATGGTGGTTTAAACTCACGTTACTTAGTTGAGGATGATAGATTGGTATTGAATGTTAAGAATGTTGATTTATTTATGAATCCTGCACAAGGATTGGCGTATGACGTTTGGTTTATGTCAAGACAGACTAACTACCCAATTCCTAATCAGGGGTTATTTTATGTCCCACCGACATATTGTGACCCAACACCTACATCAGATTACCCTATTAGAGGTGGTGTGGATTGGACTGAAATCAACCCACAACCTAAGAGAAAAACATTCTTTGAATTTGCCCAAACTTTTTGGTTGAATATGATTAATGTTCGAAATCGACAATTTGCAACTGATGGTAAAACAGGTGGGTACCCGACGTTGGCATCAATTTATTGGAAATATTTAGAATCAGAACAATTTGCAGGAATTCAAAACAATAATTTTACTTACCAAACAATGATGGATTATGTTAATGGTATTGGTAATTATTGGATTAGATTAGTCGAACAGATGATACCGGCAACAACCATTTGGAACACCGGCACTCGTTTGGAAAACTCAATATTCCACAGACAAAAATTTGTTTGGAGAAGACAAGAGGGTTGTCAAATTGTTCCTGTCCCATGTAAACCTTGTGAATTAACATCAACTATATTTAGATATGATTGTCCTATTGAACAGGTTGAGTGTGGTATATATCCTTGGGAGTCTAACCCACAGATAACTAGTTTTGGCGGTGTTTTAGGTCAAGTTATGAACAACTATTTAAACCTCAACGGATACACTTTGGGTAATTGTGATTTAAACTCACTAACAACTAATTGGTATGTTGATTTAAGGTTAAACGGTGAACCTATTGTACAGTACAACTTCTTCAACGGAGTTGGGTACTTAGACCCTGTGTTAAGTTCACCGAGTAATTCTGATTGGTTAAACGCCTTATATACTTCATTAAATGATTTAAAAAATTATGGTTATGATTACTATTTAACTACTGAAGATACTATTGTGATTTATAATGCTATTTGTTCGGAATCAGAAGTTGGAACCAACTTTAAATTAAATGTTGGAATAAACTTTAAAATATTGTGTAGTTAATGTGTAATTTATTATATAACTTATCGGTTAGTGGTGATTGCTCCAACAGTAGTTTGGGGGGTTTTACTGTAGATATTACAGGTACAGCACCTGATTATTCAATTCAGTGGATAAACCCAGCTTCAGGAACGACCGCTTTAGGTTCTGGTGTAACTACTTACACAATTGAAAATTTATCTGCCGGAACATATACATTTAATATAATTGATAGTTGTGAACCCGTTAATACGATACAGACGGTTAATGTTGCAATATCTAGTGGAACTTGTGTTAATATTATTGGTCAGAGTGATACTACTTGTGGTTTAAACAATGGTAGTATTAGTGCATCAACAACAAACTATTATGGTATAAGCGAGTTTTACTTATACGAAACAACATTAGGGCTTATAACGTCGGGACTTTCATTTGATAATACATATGAATTCGTAGGTATTCTACCTGCGGGTGTTTATTATGTTGTGGCAAATGATGGTGGTGGTTGTACAGGTAAATCAGAAACAACAATTATCAAATCAACACCACAGTTCGACTTTGGTTTATATGTGGTTAATGATGCGGGATGTGCTGTGGAGTCGGGTAAGATTTATGTTACAGGTCAAACTTGTAATCAACCATACACTTATTTGTGGTTCAATGGTAGTACCAATTCATACGTTACAGGTTTAACTGAAGGTACGTATAGTGTTACTGTTACAGATGCCTATGGTTGTTCTTTAACTAAATCAGGTACCGTACAAAAAGTAGAACCTGTTGGTTTAGGTTCATTGGTGGTTGACCAACCTGAATGTTTTCAATCAAATGGTACCTTAACAATCACATTGACAGGTGGTACCGCACCTTATTATTTTTCAGGTTCTAATGGAACTACTGCGGTTTCATTCTCTAATGACTATACATTTAGTGGGTTAGGTACAGGTATTTTTAGTTACTCAGTGACCGATGCGGGGTTATGTAAGTTCAGTGGTGAAACATCAATTCTAACACCTGGCGGGTTTACGTTAGTTAGTGTTGGAACAAACAATACTGTTTGTGGTAATACTGGTGGGTCAATTAACCCTATTACTATCTATGGTGGTAGTGGTAATTACACCTACACATTATTATACCCTGATGGACACAGTATTGTTGACAATACAACAAGTACGACTTGGCAGTTTGACAATTTATCTGCGGGTACATATACATTAACGATAACCGATGGTGTTTGTACATTTACATCTGATTATACAATTATTAATAACTCACCTATACAAGTAGAGGTTAACACAACGGGAACAACTTGTAATCAAGCAAATGGTTCTATTGAAATCACTTTAACGGGTGGTACAGGACCTTATACTTATCAAGTGAATGGTCAGATATATGGACCAACTAATGATAGTGGATATACTTTCACCAACCTAATTGGGGGTGTTTATTCCGCTTCATTAACCGACAGTACTGGTTGTGTAATAACTGAATCAGTTTTAGTCCAACCATCGTTTCTACCTGACTTTACATTAGTTGGTCAAAATACGACAAATGGTAATAACGGTTCGATTAGTGCTTACATCACTAATGGTGAACCAGAATTTACATGGGTTTGGAGTAATAACGTTGATGGTCAAACAGGTCTAACGATTAATAGTTTATCTGCGGGAACATATACATTAACTGTAACAGATTCTTACGGTTGTGTAAAAATTAAATCACAAACAATTACAGGACCAAACACCGTTGGTAATTATTTAACCTACAATATTTGCGACCAAGACTTTGAAAATAGTGGTTTGGTAATTAAAAAAGGTTTACGTGAGATGTTATGGGAAGGTTATAACGACTTAACATCTGACGATTATAATTGTGTTCTTAATCAGTCGATATTTGAGGTTACTGCAATTGTTGGTACCACATATATGGGATTACCATTTTACACTGGAACAACATTAAGTGAGTTCCCATCTGATAACCAATATTATGGTGCAATTGATAGTTTATTAACCTCATTTCCGGGTATTGGTTCTGTTGTTATAGATTCTGAAACAAATAGTATTAAAATACTTTCAGATTGTAATTCTGAGGTATCCTTATCTGATACTCAAATTGAACTTAACTTAAAGATTAATTACGATATTTCATGTGTAGCTTGTAATGTTACACCGACACCAACGCCTTCATTAGGGTGTAATATCGTATATGACGCTGACATTCAATGTGGAGTGACACCAACACCAACGGTTACAACAACACCAACTAGAACCCCAACTCCAACACCGTCAATAGGTTAAGACTTTTTTTCCGATTCTTTTTTACCAATACTTTCGTAAAGTCTCATCAATTTAAGTGACTCGTTGTAGTTTTTTTCTAGACGTTCAAGCTCCTTTTCATTGACACCTTTTTCACATGCCAATTCGTAAGCTTCTTGTGATTCTAAAACAACTCTTGTTATCGTCTTCAATAGTTTCATATACTATAAATATGTACTAAAACACCATTTATTAAGCAAAGACCTCGCTTATATTTAATATAAACATGGATAAATTATTATTTGTTAGTTCACAACCTGACGTGCCTTATTTTCATTGGCAAGTTAGAATATATATTCACAATTTTATTGAGAAGGGTATTAACCCAAACAATATCCACGTCTTATTTGGGATGGCAAATGGTAATACTAAACCTACCGAAGAATCTTTATCAATAAAAGAGTTGGGGGTAAACGTTCATCATTATTTAGATAACAGAGAATTTAAAAATTATATTCCAAGTATTAAACCATATTTAGTTTATCAATGGTTGAAAGAATTCCCACAATATGGTGAATGTTTTTTCTTACACGATTCGGATATTGTTTTTAGAGAATTACCTGATTTTAAATCAATGTTAAATGATAAGACTTGTTATCTATCAGATACTATAGGGTACATTGGTTATAACTATATTATGGATTGTTGTAACCGATACGAATCCAAACACCCAACTTCTCAAAAGGGTCAACTTTTAAAGGAGATGTGTGACGTTGTGGGGGTAACACCTGAGTGTGTTGAATGTAACCAAGAAAATTCAGGTGGTGGTCAGTACATTATTAAAAATACTGATTGGATGATATGGGAAAAGATTTATATGGATTGTCTTCCATTATATGACCAAATGTTGGATTATCAAAAAAGGTTCCCAATTAATCCTGGTCAGATACAATTTTGGACTGCAGAAATGTGGTCTTTATTATGGAACTTGTGGTATTTTGGTAAAGAAACTAAAGTAACGAAAGATTTAGATTTTTCTTGGGCAACAGATGACATTAGAGTATATGAACAAAGACCAATATTACATATGGCAGGTGTTACCGATAATTTAAAGACTAAGAAATTCTATAAAGGTGATTTTATTAATGTTAATCCATTGGACAAATTAAGAGAGGATGAAACCTTCTTTGATTACATCGAAGAAAACAGTTCCACAAAAAAATACATAGAGATAATGAAGGAAATTATCAAAAAACAATAATCTGATTATTTATAGTATAAAATAATAAGATGGGAGACTCACTTCAAAACGAATGTAACGTAATCACTATATTTCCTATGGTGATTGAGTGTATTGGTGTAAACCCATCCACACCGACCGCCAGTGACGGACAAATGACCGTTTCAATTACAGGGGGAACACCACCGTATACTATCATATGGAGTAACGGTAACATTTCACCAGCAATTCAAAACTTAAGCGTTGGTGAGTATTCAGTTACCGTGATAGATTATTATGGTGATTTTAGTGCCGAAACATCATGTACTTTAAGTGTTGAAGTTGATTGTGATTTCAGTGTTTACGTTCAAAATTTTGTTGTTGAACCAACACCCACACCAACTCTAACACAAACATTGACGGCCACCCCAACACTAACCCCAACTTTAACAAAAACATTAACAGCAACGCCAGGTGTTACACCAACAATGACACCAACAAGAAGCGTTACCTCAACGCCAACAGGTACTGTAACCGCAACCCCAACAAGAACCGTTACTACCACACCAACACTAACTAGAACTAAGACACCAACACCTACACCAACACCAACACAATTTAAAGGTGATTGTAATTGTAATAGATATCAGTTTATAAATCCTGATTATGAAACTTCAGGACAAGTGACATTAACGGCTCGTTATTGTACTGAACCATATGATTTATACACTTATCCGTTTACAGGTTATTACTTATCACTATGTGCTTGTGAGGGTTCAATAAGTGCCCCATCTTTCGTTCAGATAACTAATTTAGGAATAGATAATTGTAAAGATTAAGATGTATCAATACTATAACATACTAATAACAGGAGGGACATCACCAGGTCCTTATACAATATATTACGATATAATTGACCCATCAAATATTGCATTAACTTATTTAGATTATTTTCCCGCAACTGATTTAACACTAAACCAATTACAAACAGGTGTTTCGGTAACTGTTCCAAATGGAACTTACAATATTATTGTGTACAATCAACTATGTGGTACAAATCAAACAATACCCGTACAAGACACCCAAAAAACGTATGATTTTTGTTTACAGATTGACGCGGACACCTTGGTTCACTTCAATAGTGATGGATTGTACGAAGGGTACCAGTCTTGGATTTCTGATGATACAACATACTTCGCTTACTTTAATACAAGTGTGAACAAATGGTATGTTAGTGGTGGTACATTGTCGTATACTATTTTAAACGCATCATCTTATCCACCATTATCTGGATGGTATACTGTTGGTGGTGGTTTAGGTAATTTAATATCATATTCAGGTAATTGTAGTACTACGACCCCGGCAGAAATTCTATCTTTAACAACATCTGTTAACAGACCAAGTTGTGAATGCGACGGCTCTATTACGGTATTACCTTCAGGTGGAGTACCACCTTACTCATTCTCAATCGATAACGGTGTTACATGGAATCAAAATAAAACACTATTTAATAACCTGTGTGAAGGTAGTTATTCGGTTATTGTAATGGATAGTACCGGTGAAACTTATGGTGTAGGTGTTATATTAACAAGTATTGAACAACCTGTTACATATACAATCACATTAAATACAACCGAGTCAATTGTTACTAACACTCAAACACAATTAACAAAACAATATACTACAACGGTAAATGTTACACCGGCATTACCTCAGGGTGTTAGTTTAAATATGAACTTGTCGCACATAAATAATTTTAGTGCGTCAACATCACCAGTTTCCGCACAAATAACAACTAATACCACATTAAATAAGAACGGTTTACCTCAAACACTAACAAGCTCAACGGGTTCAGGGTCAACATCATCAAACCCAATACCAGGATGTCAAAATCAAACAATGTATAAAACAAGCTTTACTGAAAATTGGAATAATATTACAATAACGGGTTCAGATACGTTAGTGTTTAACACAACCACCGCAATTCAGAAAGCAATTCAAGATTGTTTAATTGGTCAAGCGACCGAACAATATTTAGTTGACAGTGCTACTTTAAGTGGATGTAATTGTTGTTCAGTTATTATTGGGGTTAATAAAATTTAAATAAAGAATATTTATAAACATGGGTTATATTTTAAAGAACACTTCGGGGTTAATTAACACAAGATTGACAGATACTGCGAGACAAAAACTATCTCAAGGTACATTCAATATATCATACTTTCAAATAGGTGATGGTGAGGTTTCATACAACTCATTACCGTCATCTTACAATCAAGCCAATACTTTTGTTTTAGAACCTAGTTTTAATTCACAAAACTCAGCTGGTTCACCACAATCAAATAAACAATATGTTAAATATCCTTATTATGTTGACGGTGTAAGTGGTAATACTTATGGAATACCATTCATGGATTCGATAGTCAGTCCTGTATATAACAGAGCTGCAATGAGAGGTTTCTTTACAGGTGATACTACTGCGACAACAATTACTTGGAGTGCGTGGACTAATGACCAATATGTGATTAATTCTAATTATGTTGTTGATATGTCAACTTTAAATGGTGGTAATACTGTTAGATTGGTTTATTCAGGATGTAATACCGATATTGTTAGATTACCATCTGTTGGTGATTTAATTACAATTTATTACGATGGTCACGGAGCTAATAATTGTTCTTGTATAACACCACCAACACCAACACCTACACCAACAATGACTATGACCGCATCTAATGGTCACACAACACCTACACCAACACCATCGGCAACAAACAACTTACCTTGTGTAACTGTTACGCCATCGGCAACACCATCAGCAACTTGTTGTCCACCAGAACCCACAAATCCTTGCCCAACACCTCAGCCTGACCAATGTGTTATGTCTATGTATAGTTGTTATGCTATGATGACATATCGAATTGTGGATATTTGTTTAGACGTATATACACTTGATAGAGCAACACCCGACTTTTCAAGTTTAGGTTCAGATTGTTTATCAAGAGTATTAATTTACCCGCCAAACATGACATCACTTTACGATTCGGTAACACCTTGGCAACATTGGAACCGTGATGTTATTAATTACGAATCACTTTGTTATACCGATGAATTCAATGTAAATGTTTGGAATATGAACATTCCGTGGTCAGAAAATCCTGCAGGACTATACGATAATACATATAAAGGTTATGACCAATTTGGTTCGGCTTCATTTATTGGTTCTAAAGAGTATTTTGGTTATATGTCAAATAGTGGTCAAACTGATACAAGTGCGACCTATTATTTCAATTCTTTTGATGAGAAAGTTATTGTTGAACCAAGAGACCAAAAAGCTATCGCAATTGTTCATTACACTAACAATACAATTGACTTCTTTTATGGTGAAAAATTTGCTTTTGAACCTTACCAAAATGTTGCTGACACCACAGGACAAGCTAGAAACTTTAGAATTCACTTACCATGGTTAATGTGGCATAAGAATCCTAATTGTTGTAATGGACAAACATTTTGGGTTGACCCACCTGAATTCGAAGAATATAACCTATTCCAAGTTCAATATATTAAGTCAACTAAGAATACTGATATGAATAACCCTGGTTTAAGGTATTATCATTTATGGGATAATAATCCTAATGATAATGGTCTTCCTAACCGTGTTGGTAAAGTATTCCCTGATTCCCAAATTATTATATTTGACGATGAAGAAATAGTTGCATCACTTTCATATAAATCAAATAGAAACTGGACATTACCAGCACCTAAATTAACATTGGTTACACCAAACACATGTAACACAAGTGAGGAATCTGTTATTGGTATGTTATCCGCTACCACAGAGTACTTATACGTTACATATCGTTTAAGTAATACGCAGTCGTTTACTAATTCGTTACATTGTAATTATTATCAAAAAATACAAGGACCAAATATTGATTGCCAACCAATTACATCTCAAAATGTTGGTATTAGATTTGGTTCGGAATTTGGGTGTTTAGTAACACCACCAAATACTGGTACAACAACCACAACAACAACATTATGTCCTACTACTTGTAATATACCTAACGGTTATTTTGCGGATAAATTTGAAATCATTTGTCAAAAAGTTACAGGAGATACAAGACCCGATGCGGACGAGTGGAAGATTATTGATATGACAGATGTTATTAGTGCATCAACTGTTAATGGATACATCACACAAGACGCTTTAACGGGGTCTACGTTTGTTATAACACAAGATATGTATGATAATGCTGATTACTATGATTTAAGTGATTATATCGATTTAACCTTAAACAACGTAACCACACCACAACTTAATTTTGGTGATGAATATTATTTCTATGGTAATATTGAAACTGACATCCAAGCAACAATATATGAAATGAGGTATAAAGTTAATTTGGGTCAAGCTGAATTCCAAAATAGCTCAAACCCAACATGGAACCCTACCTTAACACCGTATATTACTGAGATAGGTCTTTACGATTCTGATAAGAATCTTATGATTGTATCTAAGTTACAGTCTCCTGTTGTAAGACAAGGTATACAACAGTTCTTGATAAAATTTGATTTCTAAGATATAATTTATGAGTAAAAAATTTAAAGAAAGCCCTAAAGTACTAGGATTAGATGTTTCGACAAAAACAATTGGGTGGGCGCTATTCGACATTCAAACAAAACAATTATTGGAATTGAGTCACATCTCACCAGTTCCTAAACCAAAAGAAGAAAACAAGATAAAAGAATTATTACTTAAAAGTGAAATTTTTAGAACCAAATTATTAGGGTATAAAGATTTAGGTATTACTAAGGTCATCATTGAAGAACCTTTATTAAACTCTAATAATGTTTACACCATTAGTACATTAATGAGATTTAACACTCTTATATGTAAAGAAGTATATGATATATTGGGGGTAGTTCCCGAGTTTATTTCGACATATAATTCAAGAAGACATGCGTTCCCACACTTAGTTCAACAAAACGATAAAAACAAATTTGTATTATTTGGTGGATACCCTAAAGATTGTGATAAAAAAATGATTATTTGGGAGTTAGTTGCCAAAAGAGAACCACAGATTCAATGGCATTACACCAAAAACAACACATTAAAAAAAGAAAATTTTGACCAAACAGATGCTTACTGTTGTGTGTTAGGTCACATGAAATTAAGTGAAATTTGGTAATATCGTTTAAATAACCGATAATAATGAATATCGTCTTTTTAGACGATATTTTTTTTTATACAAAGGTTTGATTATAAACCTATAGAATTACTCTGTAATGTTATTGAATTACCTGGTGTACACCAAGAACTATCTACAGTAAACGTTTGACTTATTACTGGTGTACCGAAGTATTCTGCGGTGTATGAACCACCAACAGGGGTTACCACTAAACTACCTTGAGACATGGTGTCAGGACATGTATTATTAGGCGCTAAACAAGTTAAATTAATCTCAACAATATCACCTGTTGTTACTGATAAAGTTCCTGAGTAAGCGTTTACAGGTGTTGTAGCCACAAAACTATATTGGATAATACCGTTAACCTTGATATAACCTGTCGTTCTGGCACATGAATTAATTTTATAATGTGTGTAAGGTATATTACAAGTTATTGGTAATACGGTTGTAGTTGTGGTAGTTGTTGCTTGTGACGCGAGACATGTTTTACAATCAATATAGGTTGAGGTACCAATTGATGTAAAGAAATTACCTGAATAGTTAATGATATTAAAAGAAGGATTTAACGGAGGAATACCAATTGATTGGTATAAATACGCCCAACAAGATGAATCCCCAATATTATAGAATGAGTTACCCATTGAAAGTGAATTTAATGGTGATGTTTGAACGACATAATCATTATTATTACCACATTTCTTGAACACATAGTAAATTTGTGTTGTACCGCTAGATGGTGTTGGTGTTACTGTTCTTGTTGGAGTCATAGTTGGTGTAGAAGTCAACGTAGGTGTCATAGTTGGTGTTGGTTGGTCAACTGTAGAACAAGTTAAACAATCTCCTAAATTAGAATAACCAAAAGGACCTTGACGTAACTCAATGTTATTAATACCAATAATTTCGTTATTATCACCAATATAAGACACACATTTTGAAACACCATCAATTAATGCCTCAAATACCATATATTGTTCTAAAGTACCACCACTTGGTATTGTAATAACACCTGTCGAATAATACATTGTTCCATTGAAACAATCTTGGAATTGTTTACTCTGAGGACAAACCATTAAATCATCTAATGTGGTGAATGTAACGTCACCTGTAAAGTTACATGGTCTAACTATTGGTGATGATGGTGTTGGTGTTAATGTAGGTGTTGGTGTAGGTGTTGGTGTAGTAACAGTGATTGTTGCATCAACACTAACTGACGAACAAATATTTGTTGGTGTTGGTGTTAACGTTGGTGTAGAACTTAATGTTGGCGTCGGTGTTGGGGTTGAACCAGTACCTGTATCACACCCAAATACGATATCGTAATCTATATTACATGGTGCGGTTGGAGTTGGTGTTGGCGTAGGACATGGTCCTGGTACAAAATGGTTGTTTGAAATATCAGGACATTGTTCATAACAAGGAGAATGGCCCGACAAGTAACAAGAACCACCTAATGAGTCTGACAAACACCATTGAGTATTAACATTATCAAAATAAATATATAAACCATTCGATTGACCAACCCAATAAGATTTTGAGTTGTAAGTACCACCTATAACGTAGATATCATCCCAACCTGAATTACCTGTGTTATATAAACAATATTCTGTATAACAAGTGAAAGGTGGTTCAGATGATGTTGGTGTGACTGTTGGTGTTGTTGTTGGTGTGGAAGTTACTGTGGGTGTTGGTGTGGAAGTTACCGTGGAAGTAGGTGTGGAAGTAGGTGTGGAAGTTGGGGTTGGTGTTGGTTCGGCACCATTAATAGGTGTACCAGGACAATCACTTGGTAATGAACAAGATGTGTCACATGATGATGATATACCAAAACCGTAAATTGTTGATGGTATACCATATGGAAACGTTGTTATTGTGTATGGAACATCATCTATTGCGAAGAAAATATCAATAACAGCATTTGGGCAAGTATTTGAACATACACTATAAGCACCTGGTGAACTAATCTCACCTAAAACGACATTACCGTCACAATCATAGTATCTGATTTGGAAAATATTGTTACCGTAAAGTGTGTTACCAGTAATACCTACAGTTAAGTTAGTATCAATTAAAACACAATAACATCCTGACGATATTGTAGGTGTTGGTGTTAATGTTGGTGTTTGAGTCGCAGTTAATGTTGGCGTTTGAGTAGCGGTTAATGTCGGTGTTAATGTCGGTGTATTAGTTGCGGTTAATGTTGGTGTTTGTGTTGGTGAAGGTTCATCACAATTAATTCCATCAGAACAAAGTCCTAACGATATTGTTTGTAATGTTGTAGACGGGTCTTCAATGACATCAACTGACGTACCGTCACAAGCACAAATACTGAATGGTATATTAGGGTATGCTGGTGTTGTAGTTAAATTATTATCACAATCAGTAAACCTAATTGTTACTGGTGAAGTGGCTCCCGTATACTCCAAAGTCCAACAAATACAAGTTGAACATGGTGGTAATGTAGTTGTGGTTGTTGTTGATGAAGAAGTTAATGTCGGTGTGTTAGTTGGTGTTAATGTCGGTGTTAATGTCGGTGTATTAGTTGGTGTATTAGTTGGTGTATTAGTTGGTGTTGAGGTTAGTGTTGGTGATGGTGTGTCACAATTAATTCCGTCAGTACAAAGACCTAATGAAACAGGAACTAAAGATGTGTCTGGGTCACCAATAACATTAATAGACCCATTTTTAGTACAAATACTAAATGGTATATTTGGGTCTACTTGTATGATAGGATTACCACCAAAACAATCGTCATATTGAACTGAACAAGACTCAACACTTCCTGTATATATTAATGTTGCATAATAACAAACTTGAGTTGGTGGTGGTGTAGGTGTTGCCGTTGGCGTTGGTGTTGGTGTTGGTGTCGACTCAAACGCACAGTG
>Ga0102830_1000516_pt1 | contig 16486 bp, 13 predicted proteins | sample ColrivemetaGS703_FD_84511 | JGI IMG/M metagenome (GOLD analysis project Ga0102830, IMG submission 84511) | Estuarine microbial communities from the Columbia River estuary - Freshwater metaG S.703 | ecosystem: Environmental > Aquatic > Marine > Intertidal zone > Estuary | place: USA: Columbia...
TCATCAAAATATTCGCTTTTAATCTCTGAAATTCGCAAAATGGTGTCTCCTTTTTTTACGATATCACCTTCTCTTACATACCATTCTTCACTTCTACCTGGAATTTGAGATTGAATGGTTTGTGGTCTTTGTTCAGGTGTTAAGGTTGTTACCAATCCATTTCCTGTGATATTTTGTGTCCATGGTAAAAAGAGAATAATCAACACAAAGATGGCAAATACTAATAAAAACTTATTCAATACTTTGTAGTATTCTTTGGTAAAAATGGTTTTCCCTGATGTATAAGTTGTTAAATCTACTGTTTTGTACAACTCGTTGTTAGATATATTTAACATCCTTCTTATTTTATAGATTTAATTTTTCCGTTTTCGAGCGTTATAATTTTATTACATTTTATTTTCCAGCTTTTTTTGCTACTTACAACAATCAAAGACCAAGGCTTTGATATATCAGTCAAATAATCAATAATTTGAGTTGTTTCCTCTAAATTGAATTGGTCTAAAGGATCTTCAAGTATCAATAATTTTGGTTCTTTGATGATGGCTCTCGCTAAAATTAATTTCTTAGCAACTGTATAGGAAATTTGTTTTCCTTCAGGATTTATGATTGTTTCTAATCCTTTTGGTTGCTCTTTTAAATATTGTCCCAACCCGACAATGTCTAGAATTTCACAAATTTTATCATCTTTGAATTTGTCATTGCTAAAAATTAAGTTTTCTCTGATGGTTCCTTCAAATGGAGTTTCTTCGGACAATGACATTCCTAATTTTGAACGGTAATGATTTAGAAATAAACTATTTAATGAAAGATTATTCACATAAATATACCCTGAAGTTGGTTCGATAATTCCAGATATCAAACGCAACAAACTTGATTTTCCTGAGCCACTTTCGCCAGTAATTAAGATTCTGCTTCTTGGTTCTATTTTTAAAGAAATATTTTTTATGATGAATTTGTCTCTATTTTTAACTTCATACGAAACATTGTCTAATTCTATCAGCATTTCATCTATAAACTTGGGTTTTTCTCCATCTTGGTCTTCCATTTTTTTGTCAACAACCTGACCAATTTTTTCGATGGATGTCAGCACGTCATAAAAAGATTCCAACCCAACAATTAGTTTTTCAACGGAGGCAATTACCAAAAGAATGATGATTTCAGCAGCTACAAATTGTCCAATATTCATTTCTTGACTCAATACCAAGGCACCACCAATCAATAACAAACTTGCAGTAACAACCACCTTAAAACCAATCATTTGTGTAAATTGAAGAATCAAAATTTTAAAGTGATTATCCCTAGCTTCTAAATATTTACTTACTAATTGATCGTTTTTAGTTACAGCCAAGTTGGTAGTTCCTGAGAGTTTAAAACTCACAACTGTTCTTGCTATTTCTTGAATCCAATGTGCAACTTTATACTTGTTTTTCGATTCTATCAAACTGGTTTCTAAACCTTTTTGAGCAGTAAATCTAAAAACTATAAATATCAACAACAATAATAGCAACCCAAAAATGATAAAAAAAGGATGGTAAAATGACAGCAAAATCAAAGCAAAAAGAATTTGCAATACAGCTGTGGGTACATCAATCAATATCTTTGACAATCCTTTTTGGATAGTTAAGGTATCAAAAAAACGATTTGCTAACTCTGGTGGATAATAATTGCGCAATTCCATCATTTTAATTTTTGGAAAACGATAACTCAATTCAAACGAAGCTCTTACAAAAATTCGCTGTTGAATGGTTTCAATAATTCGCAATTGCATCAATTGTAAAGCACCTGAAAAAGTAACACCAATTGTCACTAAAATTACCAAAATAACCCAAGAAGTAGAAACTTGTGCACCCTGAATTAAATTGATAATCGCCTGGATTCCCAATGGTAAAGACAAGGAAACAATACCACCAAAGATTGCATAATAAAAGATTTGAAATATCTCTCTTTTTTCTAATCGAAGCAGGCCTAAAAAGCGAAGCCAAGGGGTAAATTGTGATTTATTCATTGGTAAATTCTAAAGTTTTAGAAACTAAATTTGTAAAAAATATGGTGGGAGAAATCTTTTTCCCACAATTTGTAATTGAAGGGAAATGCTCTTGTAAAAAATGCTGATGTAAACTGCCTTCAATAATGGTACTGGACAAACTTAATGCAAAAGGGTAGGAAGGTTCAATACTTAAAATCATTTGTTCTATTCTCGTAACCAAACGCTTATAGATTTCAAAATACCCACTTTTATTTTCCTCTTTCACTCCTTTTGTTAGAAAAGATTTTGAACTCTCATTCACAATTATTTTGTACAGTATGGTTTCGTTGATGTGCGAAAAATTTGTATCTTCTTCAACAGTTCTTGTAACGATTAAAATAGCTTTTTCCAATTTTTCTTTTGCATCAGAAATGCTAAAAGTTTCAATAACTAATTGATATTCCAACCAAGCCCAATACCACGAAGTCAAGTATAGCAACAGTTTGTGTTTACTCTCAAAATACCTATATATAGAACTTTCGTTGGAACCTATTTTTAATCCCAATTTTTTAAAAGTAAAACTTTCAAAACCAACTTCATCAATTAAATAAATACTATTTTCTATGATTTTTTTTCCGAGTTCGGAAGTTTCAGGATCCTTGATAAATATTTTATCCGGGACATTAATTTTAAGAACAGACAATAAATTTTTCATTACTAAAATATTTGGTTGCAAATATAATAGTATTGCTATCATAATAAGTGAACTATTTCTAATTTATATTTTTTTTAACATATTAAAAAGAACTTACAATATCGTTTTTTATACCTATATTTGCAAGATCAAAATACTTCACATTCAACTTAGACTAACTTTAGTGTTTATCTCAATTTCCGTTAAGTATTTTACCTTAACATCATTATTAATTTAGATTACTTAACATTTTAAATGGCTAAATCGCAACAAACCTTTAGTAAAACCGAAAAAGAGAAAAAACGTTTAAAGAAACGTCAAGACAAACAGAAAAAAATGGACGCTAGAAAAGCGGACAAAGATGAAAATGGTACAGGAGGAATCCAGTTTGCTTATGTTGATCATAATGGAAATTTGACTGATACACCACCAGATCCAACTATGAAAGTTGTTTATGAATTGGAAGATATTCAAATTTCTGTTACCAAAAAAGAAGATTTGCCTCAAGAAGACCCTGTAAGAAAAGGAAAAGTATCTTTCTTTGACACATCAAAAGGTTTTGGTTTTATCATTGATACAGAAAATAACGAAAAATATTTTACACATGTAAGTGGTTTGATTGATCAAATTGCAGAAAATGACAAAGTTTCTTTTGAATTGGAAAAAGGAATGCGTGGTATGAATGCTGTTAAAGTAACTAAACTATAAATAACGTTTTTTGATATCTTTTTAAATTATAATTATTTATAGCTTTTTAAGTTTTTAAAAACTAATTATTTTACTTTTGGGTAAATTTTTACCGTTATTTTTTCATTATATTGGTAATTTTGGGGATGTAGCTCAGTTGGCTAGAGCGCTACGCTGGCAGCGTAGAGGTCGTCGGTTCGAACCCGATCTTCTCCACAATATCTAAAGAAAAAGACTACATTTCATGCAGTCTTTTTCCTTTTTCTTTTGAAAAAAAACATGTTTTGGTTCGCCAATTTTTTGACTGTTGTAAATACTTTGATGACCAGAAAGTAAGTACGAAACTACACAGGAAATCGCAAAATACACACCATTTTCAATTCCAAATAATTCAATTGCCATAAATGTACAAGCAATAGGTGTATTTGTTGCTCCCGAAAAAACAGCAACAAACCCCATTCCTGCTAACAATGCTGTTGGTAAAGGAATAAATAAGCTTAGTGTACTTCCCAAAGTTGCTCCGATAAAGAAAAGTGGAGTGACTTCACCTCCTTTAAACCCTGCTGAGAGAGTAATGATTGTAAATGCCATTTTGATAGCAAAATCATAGATAGGTAATTGATTTTCAAAAGAATCAACAATCGTAGGAATTCCCAAACCAATGTATTTTGTGCTGCCAATCATCCAAATGGCTGATGCAACTATGATTCCGCCTATAAAAGGACGAAATGGAGGATATGAAATTGTTGTTTTAAAAAGATTACTAGTTTTATGGCTTAATTTACTGAAAATTGCAGCACAGATTCCGAATACAATTCCGCCTAAAATAGCATACAAAACCGTTGAAAAAGTAATTGTTGGCACAATATCAATTTGATAATCGGTATGAGGAGTACCCCAAAATTTGGTTACAATATCAGCAAAAATCGATGTCAATAATGCTGGGAAAATCGCTTTGTAATTGATTTTTCCAATCAAAAAAAATTCCAATGCAAAAATAGCACCTGCTAGTGGCGTTCCAAAAACTGACCCAAATCCACCAGCTACAGCCGCTATCAATAAGATTTTTCTATCAGATTTTGAAAGTTTAAAAGGTTTGCTAAATTGATCAGCAATGGCACCTGCCATTTGCAAAGCTGTTCCTTCACGTCCTGCAGAGCCTCCAAAAAAATGTGTGGCAATTGTTCCTAAATAGATAAAAGGAACCATGATAAAAGGAATGGTTTTTTTAGGTTTATGAATGGTATCTATCAATAAATTATTTCCTGAAACTACTTCTTTTCCGTAATAATGATAAAGTAAACCAATGCCAAAACCGCAAATTGGTAAAAAAACGATTACCCAAAGATGAGTTTCTCGAAAATCAGTAGTCCAATTTAGGGATTGTAAAAATCCAGCAGAAGCACTTCCAATCAATAATCCTAAAAAAATACTGAGTATTGTCCATTGCAATATTGAAAAAAAAGATGGATAAACATGAATCCAAAAACGAATTTTTTTTTCGACTGAATGTCTAACTGAAGGTTGATTTTGTTGCATAAAATTCCTGATTAAAAGTATTTTTTAATTTAATCAGGCGTCATCAGCTTTTTTAAAAAGCGGTTGGGTAAGGAAGTACACCATTTCCTTTCAATTTACGGAGCGAATATATAAAAAAAGATTGATTGAACTTCATCGATTTTACAATACATAAAACTATCAATAACAGATTGATTAACTTTGTTGAAGTTAAATGATTTGTTAAATGAGGATGCATTGCACTCTTTGTGAAAATCCATTAGAAAATAAAGTGGATGATTTTTATTTTCATTGCAATGTTTGTGATGCTTTTGTAAAAGACTGTCAGTTTTATGTCAATTCTCAACAAGAGAAAAAGCGTTATGAAGCTCATAATAATGATGTAAATGATGGGGGTTATCAAAAATTTACATCGCCCATTACCCATTTTATCGTGGAAAATTACAAGCCAAATCAAGTGGGTTTAGACTTTGGTTGTGGAACAGGACCTGTGATTTCTAAACAACTACAAAAAAAAGAATATCAAATAAAATTGTACGACCCATTTTTTTACCCGGATAAAAGTTACCTTGACGGTCAGTACGATTATATTTTTAGTTGCGAGGTTTTTGAACATTTTCATCATCCTAAAACAGAAATTGAGCACCTTTTACATATTTTAAAACCTAAAGGAAGATTATTAATTATGACGCATTTGCATGATGGTGTTTCTGACTTTTTACATTGGTATTATCGCAAAGACCCAACACATGTTTTTTTATATTCCTCTAATACCTTTGCTTATATTGCATCAAAATATCAACTTTCTTTACAATTTCAAAATAACCGTTTTATAATCCTTCAAAAATGAGTCAAGAACAATCAGCTATAAAAACAACTTACTTTAGCATTGTTAGCAATGTGGTTTTAGCGATTGTAAAAGGATTGTCCGGTTTTTTTGGTAATTCGTATGCGTTGATTGCAGATGCTATTGAATCTACTACAGATATTTTTGCCTCTTTATTGGTTTTATTTGGATTGAAGTATGCCAAACGGCCAGCTGATGAAAATCATCCTTATGGTCATGGAAAAATTGAACCTTTGATCACGTTTTTGGTGGTTATTTTTTTGGTAATTTCAGCATTGATTATTGCCCATGAAAGCATTCAAAACATTCAAACTCCTCATAATTCTCCCAAATCTTGGACGTTGATTGTGCTTGGAATTATTATCCTTTGGAAAGAAATTTCATTCAGAATTGTCATCAAAAAGAGTAAAGAAATCAACAGTTCATCATTAAAAGCAGATGCTTGGCATCATAGAAGTGATGCTATTACTTCTGTGATGGCTTTTATCGGAATTTCGATTGCCTTGATTTTTGGGGAAGGTTATGAGATTGCAGATGATTGGGCTGCTTTATTGGCATCCGGATTTATTTTGTACAATAGTTATTTGATTTTTAGACCTGCTTTAGGTGAAATTATGGATGAACATTTGTATGATGATTTATTGAAAGAAATCAGAGAAGAATCCTTAAAAGTTAAAGGAGTCTTAGGTACTGAAAAATGTTTTATTCGCAAAGCCGGAATGAAATATCATGTGGATTTGCACATTACTGTTTCTGCTACAATTTCTGTAAAAGAAGGTCATGATATTGCACATTTATTAAAAGATCATTTGAGAAGTAGGATTGCAACAATTGGTTATGTATTGATTCACGTAGAACCAAATCAATAAGATTCGTTTTTTACTTTTTATGAGATTAAATTTTTATTTTAATCTAAGATGATTTTGTGAATCTTTTAAAAAAAGGGATACTCAGCAGTTTTTAATTGTTAAATATCTCAATTTAGTTTTCTAATATCTTTTTCTTATTAAATAATCGTCTTTGTATAAGATTTGTTTATTACGATATAAAAAAACAAAAACAAAAACAAAAATAAACTTCAATCAAAACTACTAATTTTGAAAAATGTAAATGATTTCAATTGATTGAAATATCTTATTGATAATTCAATTTTTAATATAATTTTTAACTAAAAGTTTAATCAAAATAATAAAAGTATGAATCAATCAGGAGCAGCAAAGTGCCCTTTTGGACACGGAGCAAACACCACAAAAGAAACAAATTCAGTTACAGATTGGTGGCCTAAGACTATTAATTTAGACATCTTACACCAACATGACACGAAAACAAATCCATTAGGAGAAGATTTTAGTTACAAAGAAGCCTTTAAAAAGTTAGATTTAGAATCACTAAAAGCTGATCTAAAAGAATTTATGACAACCAGTCAAGATTGGTGGCCTGCAGATTGGGGACACTATGGAGGATTGATGATTCGTATGGCATGGCATGCAGCAGGAACCTATAGAGTTGCTGACGGAAGAGGAGGAAGCAACAATGGAAATCAGCGTTTTGCACCTTTAAATAGTTGGCCTGATAATGGAAACTTAGACAAAGCAAGAAGATTGTTATACCCAATTAAAAAGAAATATGGAAATAATATTTCTTGGGCTGATCTATTCATTTTAGCTGGGAACATGGCTTATGAATCTATGGGATTCAAAACATTTGGTTTTTCAGGAGGTAGAGAAGATATTTGGCATCCAGAAAAAGAAATCAATTGGGGTAGTGAAAAAGAATTTTTAGCAGCCACAAGAAGTCGTTATGAAGATGATAAAAACCGTGAATCTTTAGAAAATCCCTTAGCAGCTGTGCAAATGGGATTAATTTATGTAAACCCAGAAGGTGTTGACGGAAATCCTGATCCATTAAAAACTGCTCACGATGTTCGGTTAACCTTCAAGAGAATGGCAATGGATGATGAAGAGACAGTAGCATTAACTGCTGGAGGTCATACTGTTGGAAAAGCACATGGAAACGGAGATGCCTCTGTTTTGGGAGCCAGCCCTGAAGGTGCTGAAATTCATGAGCAAGGTTTTGGTTGGGCAAATCCCACAAGAAAAGGAAATGCAGAAGATACTGTAACAAGTGGTTTAGAAGGGGCTTGGACGTCAACTCCAGACAGATGGAATCAATCGTATTTTTACTTGTTATTAGAGCACGATTGGGAGTTGAAAAAAAGTCCTGCAGGTGCTTGGCAATGGGAACCCATCAACATTAAAGAAGAAGACAAGCCATTTGATGCTCATATTGCTGGAGTAAGAAGAAATCCAATTATGACAGATGCTGACATGGCTATGAAAATGGACCCTTCTTACAGAGTGATTTCTGAGCGTTTTTATAAAGACCATGAATATTTCAAAGAAGTTTTTGCAAGAGCATGGTTTAAATTAACTCACAGAGATTTGGGTCCCAAAAGTCGGTATTTAGGCGCTGATGCCCCAACTGAAGATTTAATTTGGCAAGATCCAATTCCAACTGTTGATTACACACTAACTCAAAATGAAATATCTGAATTAAAATCAAAATTATTAACCTCAGGTTTATCATCATCAGAATTGATTGCAACAGCTTGGGATAGCGCAAGAACATTTAGAAACTCTGATTTTAGAGGTGGTGCCAATGGTGCAAGAATTCGTTTAGCTCCTCAAAAAGATTGGGTAGGAAATGAGCCAGAAAGATTACAAAAAGTGTTGAACAAATTGACAGAAATTCAATCAGGTTTATCTAAAAAAGTAAGTTTAGCTGATTTAATTGTGTTGGCAGGAACTGCAGCAGTTGAAAAAGCAGCACATGAAGCAGGTGTGAAAATTACGGTTCCTTTCCATGCTGGACGAGGAGATGCTTCTCAAGAAATGACAGATGCTGAATCGTTTGATGTATTAGAGCCTTTACACGATGCTTTTAGAAATTTTTTGAAAAAAGAATATGATGTAAAAGCAGAAGAATTAATGGTTGATAAAGCTCAATTATTAGGGATTACGGCCGCAGAAGTGACTGTTTTATTAGGAGGAATGCGTGTATTAGGAACCAATTTTGGTGGCACAAAACATGGAGTTTTTACTGATAGAGTAGGTGTTTTATCAAATGATTTCTTTGTTAATTTAACAGATATGAATTACTCTTGGAAACCAGTTGCTAACAACTTATATAATATTGTTGATAGAAAAACTGGAGCGACCAAATGGACTGCAACAAGGGTTGATTTGATTTTTGGTTCAAATTCTATCTTAAGAGCATATGCAGAATTGTATGCTCAAGATGATCAAAAAGAAAAATTTGTTCACGATTTTGTAAAAGTTTGGTCGAAAATAATGAACGCTGATCGTTATGATTTGAACTAATATATTTCAAATTTCATTTTTTAAAAAAAAGGCTGTATTTTAATACAGTCTTTTTTTATTTGGGGCTATAAACCACACAAGGTATAATCATTTCTTCTAATGAAATTCCTCCATGTTGATAGGTGTTTTTGTAGTAATTTACAAAATGATTGAAGTTGTTTGGATAGGCAAAAAACAAGTCCTCTTTTGCAAAAATAAATGGACTATTCATTGCAACTGTTGGTAAAAAAATGTCTTTTGGATTGCGAACAGCATAGACATCTTTTTCTTCAAACGTCAAACTTCTTCCTGTCTTATAACGCAAATTCGAACTAATATTTTTATCTCCAATTACTTTGGTCGGATTTTTACAATTAATCGTTCCATGATCTGTGGTGATGATCAATTTTTGTCCTAATTGTTGTGCTTTTTGAATAATTTCAAACAGCGGAGAGTTTTTAAACCAACTGAGTGTCAAACTTCTGTATGCTTTATCATCTCCAGATAATTCTTTGATGACTTCCATTTCGGTTTTGGAATGTGATAAAATGTCTACAAAATTATAGACGATCGTAGTCAAATCATTTTGTTTGGTGCCATTGAAATTATCAGCCAACTCTTTACCAATTTTTAAAGAGGATACTTTATAATATTGATGTTTGATTTCCAATCCTAATCGTTTTATTTGTGCTGTTAAAAACTCATTTTCAAACAAATTCATACCTCCTTCATCCATATCATTTTTCCAATAATTTGGGTAGCGTTTTTCCATTTCCAATGGCATCAAACCTGAAAATATAGCATTTCTAGCGTATTGAGTTGCTGTTGGCAAAATCGAAAAATAGGAGTATTCATGCTCTTTTTTGTGATGATTATTGATAAAAGGTTCTAAAACTCTAAATTGGTCATAGCGCAAATTGTCAATCACAACCCAAACTACTCCCTGATTTTTCGATATTTCTGGAACAATGTAATCCTTAAAAAGTGTGTGAGAAAAAGTTGGTTTGTCATTGGATGTTAAGAAATCTTCATAATTTTTTTTAATAAACTTAAAAAACTGAGTATTGGCCTCTTGTTTTTGGCTTTCCAAAATGCCCAACATGCCGGGATCACTGATATTTTCTAATTCTAATTCCCAATGAATTAATTTCTTATATAATTCAATCCAATCTTCATAACTATTGACCATTGCTAAATCCATAGAAATTTTACGAAATTCTTGCTGATAATTGGAAGTAGTTTTTTCAGAAATTAAACGAGAATGATCTAAATTCTTTTTCAACGTCAATAAAATCTGATTTGGATTGACAGGTTTAATCAAATAATCAGCGATTTTAGACCCAATTGCTTCTTCCATGATATATTCTTCCTCACTTTTGGTAATCATGACCACAGGCAAATTTCCCTGTTTTTGTTTGATTTCAGCCAACGTGTCTAATCCTGACAAGCCAGGCATATTTTCGTCTAAAAAAACAATATCAAAATTGATTGAATCAGCCAAATCGATCGCATCAGCCCCATTTGTACACGTAGTAACTATATAATTTTTTCGTTCTAAAAATAGAATATGAGGTTTTAGCAACTCAATTTCATCATCAACCCATAAAATATGTATTTCACTCATAATCGTTTAAAAAATTTAAAAATTAACGTTAAATGTACTGTTTTGTTGTTTGTAGAATCGTTTTAAAATGATAAAATATTGCTAAAAATAAAATAGTTCGTAATTTGCATCCAAATTGAAACTAAGTCAATTTTGAAATAAAAAATGCCAAACAAACTCAAAATTTTAAATGATCCAATTTATGGATTTATTCAGATTCCAAATTCATTAGTTTTTGATATTATTGAGCATCCATATTTTCAACGATTGCGAAGAATTGCACAGATGGGAATGTCGAGTTTGGTTTATCCAGGGGCAATTCACACGCGTTTTCACCATGCATTGGGTTGTATTTATCTGATGCAAAAAGCAGTAAGAGTGTTGCGATTTAAACAAGTTGAGATTTCCGATGAAGAGGAAAACGGTTTGTATGTTGCCATTTTGTTGCACGATATTGGTCATGGTCCTTTTTCGCACGCACTTGAGCATAGCATCGTAAATGGCGTTTCACATGAGGAAATTTCCCTTAAATTTATGCATAAGTTAAATCAAATTTTTGAAGGAAAACTAAGTTTGGCAATTCAAATTTTTGAGGGAAAATATCCGCGTAAATTTTTATGTCAATTGATTAGTAGCCAGTTAGATATTGACAGATTAGACTATCTAAAACGCGATAGTTTTTATACAGGTGTCACAGAAGGAAATATTTCATCTGATAGATTGATTGTGATGATGGATGTAGCAAATGATGAATTGGTCATTGAACAAAAAGGGATTTATTCTGTAGAGAAATTTTTGATTGCTAGGCGTTTAATGTATTGGCAAGTGTATTTGCACAAAACAAGTTTGGTTGCAGAAAACATGTTAGTACATGTGCTTAAAAGAGCCAAAGAATTAGCAGAAAAAGATGAAAAATTATTTGCAAGTAATGCTTTTCATTATTTTTTATACAATCAGGTTGATAAGGAAAATTTCGATGAAAATACCTTAGAAATGTTCTCAAAATTGGATGATTATGATATTTTATTATCCATAAAAGAATGGGTACACCATAAAGACAAAGTGTTATCAACGTTATCTAAAATGATTATTGAACGTAAATTATTGAAAGTAGAAATCCAAAATGAGCATTTTAGTGATGTTTATATGTCTAAAAAACAGCAAAAATTTGAAGAAAAACTTCAGGTAGCAAGTGCTGAAATTCCTTATTTTGTTTTTACTCAGGAAATTAAAAATCAAGCATATACCATAGATAAACCAATATTAATCATCAATAAAAAAGGAAAATTAACAGATATAGCAAAAGCTTCTGACCAATTGAATTTGCAAGCATTGACAAAACCGGTCATAAAACATATTATTTGTTATCCAAAATAAATTGTTTCTAGTCCAATACCGATAATTTTTATACTTTTGCACATAATGAAATTTACAGCAAAACAAATAGCAGCAATTTTAGACGGTGAAGTCGTTGGAAACCCTGATGAAGAGGTTTTTAAACTGTCGAAAATTGAAGAAGGAGAAAAAGGTTCTTTAACTTTTTTATCTAATCCCAAATATCAACCGTTTCTTTACACTACAAATGCCTCTATTGTGATTGTAAATACTAATTTCAATCCTGAAAAAGAGCTAAACGTAACGTTGATTAAAGTAGAGAATGCTTATAAATCTTTTTCAAAACTTCTAGAATTTTACAATGAGGTTAAGAATAATAAATTAGGACGAGAAACTCCAAATTATATCTCTAGTTCTGCTATCATTGGTCAAAACGAATATATAGGAGCATTTACATATATAGGTGAAAATGTCAAAATTGGAAATAATGTAAAAATTTATCCAAGTTGTTATATTGGTGATAACACGACAATTGGTGATCATTGCGTATTGTATTCAGGAGTAAAAATTTATTCAGAAACTCAGATTGGTAATCATTGTAAAATTCATTCAAATTGTACAATTGGTTCTGATGGATTTGGATTTGTACCAAATGAAGATGGAGATTATGCAGCAGTTCCTCAAATAGGAAATGTAATCATAGAAGATTATGTAGATATTGGAGCAGGAGCAACTATTGATAGAGCAACTTTAGGGTCAACAATTATCAGAAGAGGTGTTAAGTTGGACAATCAAATTCAAATAGCACACAATGTAGAAATTGGGAAAAACACAGTCATTGCTGCACAAACAGGCATTGCAGGGTCAACCAAAATTGGAGAAAACTGTATGATTGGAGGGCAAGTAGGTATTGTTGGTCATTTGAATATTGGAAATGAGGTCAAAATTCAGGCTCAATCTGGTATTTCAAAAAACATGAAAGACAATGAAGTTGTGCAAGGATCGCCTGCTTTTGGATATGGAGATTTCAATAAAAGTTACGTATACTTTAGAAATTTGCCAAAGATTGCAGCCACAGTAAATAATTTAGAGAAAGAATGGCAAGCTCAAAATAAAAAAGAATGAGTAAAAAGCAAAAAACAATTCTATCAGAAATATCGTTGTCAGGTGTAGGATTGCATACAGGAAACAACGTAACTATGACTTTAAAACCAGCTCCAATAAATCATGGATTTGCGTTTGTGAGAATAGATTTGGAAGGAAAACCTGTTATTGAAGCCAAAGCTGAATATGTTGTTAACACACAAAGAGGTACAAATCTCGAAAAAAATGGCGTTCAAATTCAAACTTCTGAACACGTATTAGCAGCTGCTGTTGGTTTGGATATTGATAATTTAATTATTGAAATCAATGCGTCTGAACCTCCTATTATGGATGGATCTTCTAAATATTTTATAGAGGCATTAGAAAAAGCAGGAATTCAGGAGCAAAATGCACAAATAGAAGAATATATCGTAAAAGAAATTATTTCATACAAGGATGAAGTAACCGGAAGTGAAATTATTTTAATGCCTGCAGATGAGTATCAAATCACTACTATGGTTGATTTTGGTACCAAAATACTTGGGACACAAAACGCAACTTTAGATAAAATTGCTGATTTCAAAACCGAAATTTCTGCTGCAAGAACATTTAGTTTTTTGCACGAAATAGAAATGTTGTTAGAAAAAGATTTGATTAAAGGGGGAGATTTGAACAATGCCATTGTTTATGTTGACAAGGAATTGTCAGAAAATACGATGCAAAAATTAAAATCTGCTTTCAAAAAAGATAAGATTTCAGTAAAACCTAACGGAATTTTAGACAATTTGACCTTGCATTGGGCAAATGAAGCTGCGCGTCATAAATTACTAGATGTAATTGGAGATTTGGCTTTAGTAGGAATGCGAATCCGTGGAAAAGTGATTGCCAACAAACCCGGACATTTTGTAAATACTCAGTTTGCTAAAAAATTATCAAAACTTATAAAATTAGACAAAAGAAATAATGTTCCGTTTTATGATTTGAATCAACCACCTTTATATGATATTCATCAAATAATGGATATTTTACCACACAGGCCCCCTTTTTTATTGATTGACAGAATTATAGAATTATCTGAAAGTCATGTAGTTGGTATGAAAAATGTAACAATAAATGAAGATTTTTTTATTGGTCATTTTCCAGGAGCGCCAGTGATGCCAGGAGTTTTACAAGTTGAAGCGATGGCACAATGTGGAGGAGTTTTAGTATTAAGTACTGTTCCAGATCCTGAAAATTATTTAACTTATTTCATGAAAATGGACAATGTAAAGTTCAAACAAAAAGTATTACCAGGAGATACTTTGATTTTTAAATGTGATTTAATCACACCTATAAGAAGAGGTATTTGTCACATGCAAGCCTATGCCTATGCTAATGGAAAATTGGTTGCTGAAGCTGAATTAATGGCGCAAATTTCAAAAATAAAATAACATGAATCAACCACTAGCGTATGTTCACCCCCAAGCAAAAATAGCCAGAAATGTGGTTATTGAGCCCTTTACAACCATTCATAACAATGTAGTTATCGGTTCAGGAACTTGGATAGGTTCGAACGTAACTATCATGGAAGGCGCAAGAATAGGCAATAATTGCAGGATTTTTCCAGGGGCAATTATCTCGGCAATTCCTCAAGATTTAAAATTTGATGATGAAGAAACTACTGTTGAAATTGGAGACAATGTAACAATCAGAGAATGTGTTACCATTAATAGAGGTACAAAAGACCGAATGAAAACTGTTATCGGTGATAATTGTTTGATTATGGCATATTGTCATATTGCACACGATTGTTTGGTAGGTAACAACACAATTTTTTCTAACAACACTACCTTAGCGGGTCATGTAACTGTTGGCGATAATGTAGTTTTAGCAGGAATGGTTGCCGTACATCAATTTGCATCTATTGGTAAACATGCTTTTGTTACCGGAGGCTCATTAGTTCGTAAAGATGTTCCACCTTATGTAAAAGCTGCAAGAGAACCACTTTCTTATGTGGGAATCAATTCAGTTGGATTAAGAAGAAGAGGATATACCACAGAAAAAATTAGAGAAATTCAAGATATATATAGAATTTTATTCCAAAAAAATTACAATTATTCACAAGCGATTGATATTATAGAAGCAGAAATGGAGGCTACTCCAGAGCGTGATGAAATCATACAATTCATCAAAGAATCGCATCGTGGAATTATGAAAGGATACTTAAAAATAAATTAACAAATACATATTTAATGGCAACTACTTCAGATATCAGAAACGGATTATGCATTCGGTATAACAACGATATTTATAAAATTATTGAATTTTTACATGTAAAGCCTGGAAAAGGACCTGCTTTTGTAAGAACAAAACTTAAAAGTGTTACCAATGGAAAAGTAATAGACAATACTTTTCCTGCTGGTAGAAAAATTGAAGATGTTCGTGTAGAAACTCATAAATTCCAGTATTTGTACAATGAAGGTGACACATACTATTTTATGAATGAAGAGGATTATACGCAAATTCAATTGCATAAAAGTGCTTTGGATGTTCCTGAACTGATGAAAGAAGGTGAGATTGTGACGATTATCATCAATACAGAAGACAATATGCCTCTTTCTGTTGACATGCCTTTAAGCGTTATTTTGGAAGTAACTCATACAGAACCTGGGCTAAAAGGAAATACAGCAACCAATGCTACAAAACCAGCAACTGTAGAAACAGGGGCAATTGTAAATGTGCCTCTGTTTATAAACGAAGGCGATAAAATTAAAATTGAGACTGCTAAAGGAACTTATCAAGAGCGAATAAAAGAGTAATTTATTTTTAATTTTCATGAGATAAATTCTTTTTTTTTAACAAATCAAACAAAATTTCACCTTGGATTTTAATAGAAGTCATACTTTAAAAGAAATATCTCAAATACTTCAATGTCAATTTATTGGAAATGAAAAATTTCCGATAAAAGGCATCAATGAAATACATGTGGTACGTAAAGGAGATATTGTATTTGTGGATCATCCAAAGTATTATGAAAAAGCATTAAATTCTGCCGCAACTGTTGTTTTAATCAATAAAATAGTTGATTGCCCAGAAGGAAAAGCACTGTTGATTTCTGATGATCCTTTTCGTGATTTTAATAAATTAACAATTCACTTCAATCCTTTTATTGCCTCAAAAAATAGTATTGCTGACACCGCAATTATTGGCGAAAACACCATCATTCAACCCAATGTTTTTATTGGAAACAATGTGAAAATCGGATCAAGTTGTTTGATTCATCCCAATGTAACAATTTACGACAATACGATTATAGGAAATAATGTATGCATTCATGCAAATACAGTATTGGGTGCAGATGCTTTTTATTACAAAAAACGGCTATCTGGTTTTGATAAATTGATTTCTGGAGGAA
>Ga0102830_1000517_pt1 | contig 16471 bp, 12 predicted proteins | sample ColrivemetaGS703_FD_84511 | JGI IMG/M metagenome (GOLD analysis project Ga0102830, IMG submission 84511) | Estuarine microbial communities from the Columbia River estuary - Freshwater metaG S.703 | ecosystem: Environmental > Aquatic > Marine > Intertidal zone > Estuary | place: USA: Columbia...
AACGTACCAAGCACTTATGGACTTTTACATAAAAAATATTCAACGGGAGCTACAAATTGAAAAAAATGAAATGTTGATCAAGCTTATTAAGCGCACCAAACAATTTGGGCCCTATATTGATATACTAGAACGTAAAAGAACGAGATTAACAAGCATCAAAAAACATAACAACCAATCGAATATTGCTTTATTATACTTTTACGATTATGATGACATTGTAATTTGCAACAGTCAAAATCACGAGTGCAACGCACAATTAAAGTATCAATTAAAAGGCTATTTGAGTGAATATTTTGATGGAAAGGTAGAAGATTATGAACAATTATTCTCATCAGATTCATTACGGCAACTTAAAAATCATGGAATTCTAATTTCAAAATTAGTTGAAGAAATAAATGTAGAAAAACAATTAGAATTTGAAAATGAGTTATTAAATGAATTTTGGCAAATTGAATACGAAGTACATTTACCAATTTACAATCAAAAAAGGTTAAATAAACTAATAAATAATGAAGAATCTGATTTATCTGAATTTAAATTTTTAGAGAATAAAATAGTTTGGCGATCTAGAGATTTTGAAATATACGATAATGAGAGTTTTATAGGTCATTATTTTCACCCACTTAAAAAAGATATCCAAATGAGTATAATTAAACAAATCGATACAGAATTCAAACAGTTATTATCTGATTTAATGCAATCCGATTGGTTTGAATTATATGAAATAATGGAAATTTGCGATGATGATTATGAAATAAAAATGGTTCATTGTGAATTTCCAGAGGTCAATTTACTTACCCAATTAAGTGTACTGTAAATGAAAAAATTAAATCCTAATATTGTATACCAGGCAACTATTTTATACTATTGCTAACAATCCTGGCATTGTCACTTTATCAATGCAATGCAATTGATGTGACATTACAATATGATTCATCTCAAGTATTAAGGCACAAAGTAGTTAGAATATCAAGATGTAATATTAAGGATAATAAACTATCTAAGGACGTCAAAATCTAGATACTAAAACGGGTGTGCTCTAAGAATAAACATTCAACTATATGTCAATCAGTAAATTACTAATTGGGAATCATTACTCGAAATTGGATCTTTCCGAAATATTTGATAATCCAAATATTAAACTCGTAAGAGAGGGAATCTACAATCAATCCGATAAAATCTCATTTTATTTTGTGGATTTAGAAAAGGAAGGAAAAGAGGATAGATTCCATTTTAACGATTATTTTGAGGAAGATTACTTTCATTGGGACTCACAAACAACCCAACATTTAAAATCTCCTAAAATACAAGAAGTAATCAATGGTATTAGAATTCCGCACCTTTTTATCAGAATTGTCCCGAAAATTAAAGGAAAAACTCAGCCATATGTTTACTGTGGAAGGCTTAAATATATTGAACACGATGAAAAAACTTCTTATCCAATCCACCTCATTTTTCAAAATTTGGACTTTCAAGACGATACGTTGAATAAAAACCTAAGTGAAATCTATTCTTGGAAACCTGAAAAGATTGGGGCAAAGACCAAAGTTCAACAAAGTAAAAAAGGTATAATTTCGATAGATAGAATTACAAAATATAAAAAACCGAACGAGACTGAACGACGCGGATTAGTCACATCAAGGGTAGGACAAGGTTTTTATCGCCAACAGATTAGAGAAAAATGGGGAGATCAATGCCCTGTTACCGGATCAAAGCGAATTGAAATACTAATTTCATCACACATCGTTGCATGGTCTGAAAGTAATGATGAAGAACGACTGGATGTAAATAACGGTATTTTATTAGCACCACATATCGACGCTCTCTTTGACAAGCATTTAATTTCATTCACGGATGACGGAGATCTAATCTTATCGAACAAAATTACACCCGAAGAACTCCAAACATTAGGTGTGAATTTAAACTGTAAAATACCAGTGGATGATAAAATGCGGCCTTATCTTCATCGTCACAGATCAAAAATAAATGGTTAAAACTATTGTATCTTGTGGAGTGATTTGTAGAATGAATGAATTCCTCATTTGTAAAAAAGGAAATGAAAAAGATATGGGACTTTGGGAGTTTCCAGGTGGTAAATTAAAACAATCTGAAAACATATTTAATTGTATTTCAAGAGAAATTAAAGAAGAACTATCCATAAAAGTAAAACCTTTAAAAGAGATTCACCGTTATGAATTTTCAGATTATATTCTCGTATTTATTCAGTGTATTATAACACAACCTGAAGAACTATTAGTTTTAAATGAACATACAGATTACAAATGGATTCAATTACAAGATGTCATCAATTATTCCTTTGTGCCTGGTGATGTAAAGTTTGTTGAATTTTTAATGAAAAATGAAAATAATTTGAATCTATCTGTCGACTAAATTGATTCAACAAATTAAAATTATATTTTTAATAAACTGTTTTTCAAATACTTATAATTAATAGATTAGTCCCTCCGACTCCACAATAAAAAAGGCAACCTATGGGTTGCCTTTTTTATTCAATTCATCAAATCGTGATTATTCAAATAGCTCTGTTGCGCATTCAGTGGCCAGCACCCCGCATCCTTTTTCATCAGAATCAGCTTCAATAAAATTGTCATATTTATTGACCACTTTCTCATAGTAGCAATCAATGTAAGCCTGTTTTTTATCACCAAGGATATCAAGTTCACTGTCAATTTTTTTCATCTCAGCATTGAATCTGTCTTGGTCTTCTTGGTTCCAAGCACCTTTTTTACTTGATTCTCCACAAGAAAAAAGTAACATGGCCGTCGCCACAGTTAGTAATAATTTATTCATGGTTTATAGTTTTACAAATCGAAAACTACAAAAATTATATGAGATAAAGTTTTTTTTAAATATTACATGGCTACGTACTTCAAAAACTCCTTTTTGGTAGCTTCATCTTCGAACTTGCCACAATAATTGGCTGTCACCGTACTGCTATTGACATCCTTCACCCCTCTTGAGGACACACACAAATGGGTGGCATCTATCACCACAGCCACATCTTGGGTTTCTAGTACATCCTGAAGGGCCTTGGTAATTTGCATGGTCAGGCGCTCTTGCACCTGTGGTCTTTTGGCAAAATGCTGCACAATCCGATTAATTTTAGACAAGCCTATTACTTTTCCACTTGATATATAGGCCACATGCGCTTTGCCAATAATGGGCACAAAATGATGCTCACAATTCGAATAGAACAGAATGTTCTTTTCGACAAGCATCTGATTGTACTTGTATTTGTTTTCAAAGAGCTTGATATCTGGAAAGTTTTGTGGATTCAATCCAGAAAAAATTTCCTTCACATACATCTTAGCCACTCTATGAGGCGTACCACTGAGGCTATCGTCATTTCGATCTAAACCAAGAATATCCATGATTTGGCCAAAGTGCTCAGCAATTTGCTGTATTTTTTGTTCGTCGGTAAGATCAAAAGCATCTGCACGAAGCGGAGTATCTACAGATGTGCTAATGTGCTCATCGCCTAATTCATCAATGGTGATTTCCAAGTGAGTTGGAGAAGCATGGAATCCGTTTTGTTTCATCTTTTTCTTTTTTAGTTAAACAAGAAACAGAAATTAATGTTCAGAACCGAGCGTATTTTGACCTTTTCGCCAATCCAAAGCAACTATTAAGGAGAATTTCCCGTTCTTTGTAAGAAATCAAAAATTTAATATTGTGAAAAAATCTTTATTGTTTATCGGCTTTGCTCTATGTTTAAACTCTTTTGCCCAATCAGTCAAAGGAGAAAATATTACCTACACCTACACCAAACTTCCGACTAATCCTATTCAACCCAAACCTACCAATTACATTTCAAGTGTAACGGCGGCTTATGAGGCTGAAAATCAAAAATTATTAGCTCAATTCGAAGCAGATAAGGCACAAGCCGAAGCAGATTATCAAAGAGCACTAGCTGACTACCCTAACAAGGTTAAAGCGGCAGATGAAAAATACGAACGTGAAATGGAAGCTTGGAATTCCAAATCTACCGCTTCAAAAATTATTGAAAAACAGGTACTCAATGAAAACAACCACCCCGTTAAAGACGTTGTGCCCCAGCCTTATCGCCGCACGGTTGCTGCCCCAGTAATGAAAACATCCTATGACTACAACGCGCTTGCATCAACATACTTGTTTATTGATGGCTTACAAAAAGGGGCTGCCAATGCACTGAACTACACCGTCACCCTACAAGGTTTTGAATCAACACAGCCTAAAGTAGTTTCAGAAGTTAAAAAAGAGGTGACTAGAGTAAATAATGTAAGTACAACAAAGGATGTAACTTATTACCACATTGAATTTACTTATCGCCACCCGATGAGTTTTCAAGTCACCAATGCCATTAATCAAGAAATTTATGCGGCTGCGCCTGCAGAATTCACAGAATTCAAATTGTTCAAAGGACCTGCCACCAAAACAAGTCCTTCAATGGACATCTCGGCCTCACTCAAGGCGATGGAAGATAAATGCTTGCAAGAAAATTTAAGAACCATCAACCATATGGTGAATGATCGCATAGGATATGAGCGTACAGAGAAAACCTTCGAATTGTCTTATGTAAAATCTAAAAATGAGTCTCATAATGACATTCAAGATGCCTTTAATGCTGCAAACCTTGGCTTTAAAATGCTTGGGACCAACGAGGCGCAAGGCACCATGAAACTCAATGAGGCCATTGAAATTTGGAACAAAGCACTTGAAGAATCAGATATCGAAAATAAAAAAGCACGCATCGATAAAGATATCACTGTAGCCATTTATTTCAACCTATTGGAAGCATATTTTGCCTTGCGCAATACAACTACAGCCGATGAAATTCTCAAAACACTTGGAAGAATGGATCTTTCCAACCGTGATAAAAAACAACGCGAAGCTTATGAGCAAACATTCATTGATTTGAAATTGCGCATGGCTGCAAACGGATTGTAATTTATTATGAATCGAACATGAAGCTACTCTTTCTATTCCTATGCAGTAGTGTTATTGTTCAAGCACAACTTTACAAAGATCCCACACAAGACATAGAAAGGCGCGTAGCAGATTTGCTACAGCGCATGACTCCGGCCGAAAAGGCATGGCAACTATTCATGGTCCCGTCGGATTTCGATACTACCAAATGCCGTTTTACAGACGGCATTTTTGGTTTACAGTTATTTGCAGCAGGACCAGCAGATCCAACCAATCAAATCCTTAGCTATTCAAATACAAATAACAATATTGAATTAATTGTAAAAGCAAATTCAATTCAAAAGCATTTTATTGAGAACACAAGACTAGGAATTCCTATTATCTTCTTTGACGAAGGATTGCACGGCCTTGTACGAGGGCAAGCAACCGCCTTTCCGCAAGCTATTGCGCTTGCAGCGAGCTTCAATCTGTCAATGGTTGAAGAGGTAAGCCTACAAATTGCAAAAGAGGCTCGTCTTTTAGGAGTGCGGCAGATACTTAGCCCTGTATTGAATTTGGCTACTGATGTGCGTTGGGGCCGAACCGAAGAAACCTTTGGAGAAGATCCATACTGGGCAAGTCAGATGAGCCTTGCCTATGTTAGACCTATTGAAAATAGTGGCATCATTTGTACACCAAAACATTTTGTAGTTAATGTAGGCGACGGTGGCCGAGATTCATACCCGATTAGTCTCGGTGACCGGGCGCTTTACATGAGTCATTATCGCCCTTTTCTTACTGCCATTCAGCAAGGAAAGGCAAGATCAGTGATGAGTGCTTACAATTCTTTAAATGGCCGGGCTTGTTCTAGTTCAGAACAATTAATCAAGCAAACACTTAAAAAAGATTGGGGTTTTGAAGGATTCGTGATTTCAGATGCCAACGCTGTAGGCGCAGAAGTGGTTTTGCACCACACCGCACTTAATTACCAAGAATCTGGGAGCCATGCCTTAAGTGCGGGGCTCGATGTTATATTTCAAACAGATTGTGCACATTTTGGGCTTTTTGAACCAGCCTTATTGGATAATTCAAAACAAAATGAAATTGATTCAGCCGTAGCACGTGTGTTGCGCGTGAAATTCCAATTAGGATTATTTGAGCATCCATATTTAGCGATCCCAAACCAAAAGGAGATTGAAAAGCTTTTGTACCAGGGCCATGAGCTCGCTCAAAAATGTGCAGAAGAGTCTGTTGTGTTACTTGAGAATAAGTCTGTGAATGGCTCGAGTCCGATACTTCCTTTGGCTAAAAAATCACGTATCTTATTAATTGGAGATGCCGCAACCGAGGTCAAATTGGGTGGCTACAGCGGCGCAGGTTTTCGGAAGTCAAATATCAAAACAGGCTTGGAAGCCATCTATGGCCCAAAAAATATTCAATATTTAAATCTACCATTCCAACCATGGGCTGATGATCAATATATTTTAGATGCCAACAATAGTTGGTTTGACATCCAAAACGGATTCCGAGCCTCTTACTATGATAATCCAGATTTGGTTGGCAAGCCAATTATTATTCGAAACGAAGAAAAGATAGATCACCATTGGACACTTTATGGTCCAGCAGAATCATTAGAAAATTACTATTACTCAGCAAAGTGGGAAGCAACACTTGTTGGCAAACAGGAAGGAGAAATAGAAATTGGCCTGTCGGGCAATGATGGCTACAGGCTTTATATCAATGATACCTTATTCATCGATCAATGGGAAAAACAAGGTTTTCATGAGCGATTAAAAAGTATTTCAGTCAGTGAAAAACAAATTTATCAACTTCGTCTTGAATTTAAAGAACCTCAGGGCAATGGTCGCATTAAATTGTTTATCAAAGAACAGGCAGAGGAAGATTCACATTCTTATTTACAATTAGAAAAGGTGCTCGATAACGACGTTGCCATTGTGGTGGTAGACTATCCGGAAGGAGAATTTTTGGACCGTTCGTCGTTGGCATTGGCTCCAGCACAAATTAACCTGATCAAAGAGCTCAAAGCATGCGGAATACCCCTTATCGTTGTAGTTGTCGGAGGCAGTGCTGTTTCTATGTCAGATTGGCAAGATGATGCTGATGCAATACTCTACAATTGGTACAGCGGCGAGGCAGGTGGTATTGCCTTAGCTCGTATCTTATGCGGGGAGGTGACCCCATCGGGAAAATTGCCCATTACCCTACCTCAAAATGAAGGCCAATTGCCATTGAATTATTGGCACCAACCCACGGGTCGCGGTGATGATTATACAAATTCAAGCGGCGAACCGCTCTACCCTTTTGGCTATGGCCTGAGTTACACTTCTTTTCAATACGACAATCTATTAGTTAAAAAACAAGCTAATGCCAATCCTTATCAATATCAAGTTACTGACACGATTGAACTTTCTTTTTTGATTCAAAATACAGGTGCATATGATGGCAAGGAAGTATTACAATTTTATGTTAAAAACCTTTACTCCAATGAAACTCTTCCTGTCCAATACCTCATCGATACCCAAAAGGTCACGATAAAAAAAGGCGAAACCATGGGCTGGATTGCTTATAAAATACCCATTGCTAAATTAGGCATCCCCACAGGGCCAATCTCTATTGCCTACCCCACTGAATTTCGAATTCAAATTGGCAGTTCCTCCAAGGAAATAAAACTTCAAACACCTATCTTACAAATCAAATAACAATGCGTATAAACATACTTTTAATTTTCATCCTGTTTGTAGCCAACTTTAGGGCCCAAGATACCTTACGGGCCCTTTTCATTGGCAATAGTTACACAGCGGTGAATAATTTACCCGAAATGTTGAGCCAATTGAGTACTTCTTTAGGAGATGTTTTGATTTACGACAGCAATACGCCCGGCGGACAAACATTTCAAAATCATGCCGCCAATATGGTTAACTATCAAAAGATGGCAGCACAAAGTTGGGACTATATCGTATTGCAAGGCCAAAGTCAGGAGCCGAGTTTTCCTACGGCTCAAGTAAACTCACAAACGCTTCCTTATGCCCTATTGCTTGCCGACAGCGCAAAATCCATACAACCTTGTGCCCAGGTGAATTTCTTCATGACTTGGGGCCGTCAAAATGGAGACCCACAATGGGATTCGATCAATACCTTTGATAAAATGAACCTCCGTTTGCGCAATGCCTATTTACGTATTGCCGATTCTGCCAATGCGGCAGTATCTCCGGTTGGTATAGCATGGAAATACCTCAGAGACCACCACCCCAACATCAATTTATACCAACAAGACGGCTCCCATCCTAGCATGGAAGGATCCTATTTAGCGGCTTGTGTTTTTTATTCTTCTTTTTTTCACAAAGTTTCTATGGGGAGCACCTACAACCCTGGAATAGATCCTAACACAGCAGAATTAATACAAAATGTAGCAAGCTCTATTGTACTGGATAGTTTATTTACTTGGCAACTCATACATCCCGATAGTACCTTGCAATTAACAACAACTGTTGAAGGCTCTTTGGGATCGAATTTGATGAATTTTTCGGCAAATGCAAATCAGGAGGCTTTGTTTACATGGTTTTTTCCTGACGGAACTATCCTCTTTGGTGCCAATGTCAGTTATGACTTGAATTTATCGAGCTATCAAGTCATATTAGCGGCTAATGGACCCTGTTCAAATGATACCACAACTATCACTATCACCAATCCAAATGCAGGTATCGCAGAACATTTCAATTTAAATTGGAAATTAACAGGGCCACAGCAAATTGCGGTAGAAGCTACAGATATTTTTATGGTAAGAGGCTTTGATTTGACAGCAAAAGAACATCCAATTACATTTGAAAAAAAGGGCAATCAAACCTTAATCAGCTTTACCAAAAACACTTCAATAATTCAAATTATCTCGGCAAAAGGCCTAACGAACATTCGCGTACCGTATCTCATAGATTAAAATCCATGACTTGGAAGTGAATTAATTTCAAGGATTTAAACGAAGAGGTGCGCCAAAATACTTTTCTTGCTCCACACAAATGGGCAATTTTTGCAAAAAACGCTCGTAGCCGATATATTTTTCCAATTTGATAATCCAATATGATAATTTTTATGCCCTTTTTTGTTTCAACCACAAGCCATTGATTCGCGTATGTTGGCAAAGAAGATAGTACCACTTGGCTATATAACTGCTTACTCAAAACTGGCCATCTTTCTGGGTATTTTCGCTTGTGCTTTAATTGATGTTTAATAATCAGCCAACGTCCATTGTAAAAATGTTTGGCTTGTTGATCCATTTCATATACAATTGCATTGCCCACCTCACATAAATTGCTAAACATGGGCCCCTGGTATTTGAAGCGCTGATCACCCTCAATGGCCTCCTCTTCTGGACTCCCCTCTTGATCATACCAGCGAAATGCATACGAAAAGTAGTCCGTACAAACATGCGGTTGATACTTGACTTGAAAAGCCAAATTTGGCGTAGGTGCTATGTTTAAGACAAACAACTGGCGAAAACTCTCACCGGGTCGTAAAGACCAAAATTGCATGTAGTTTTTATCTACGATTATTGAATCTGAGATGATTAATTCTACATTACTTACATTGGTCCACTTCATGGTTTGCCTCCTTTCATAGACCTGCACTTCAAAGAGGCCCAACCCTAATTGTGGATGGCCAGGAACCAAGATGCTGCTATTCAAGTTGCTTTGATTTTTAATCTCTAATTCCAACAAGGTAAACGAATTTGATAAGGAAGGCAATTGCCGGAGATTCAAACTCAACTCTAACGGCAACAAATCAGCAAAAGCGCGCAGCGATAAACCCAAAAATATGACGAAAACTATTCTGGCCACATGTGATATTTTGGTAAAACATACAAAGAATGATGGAGTTCTTCTTTGGTCAATCGCTGATTAAAGATTTCTATTTCATTATCAGGATAGATAAGCAATGAAATAGAACCTAAAGAATGTGCATTGATGTCCATCCAGATGAGCATATCCTTTTTTCTTAGGTTTATTCGTGTCACTCGTGGAAAATCCCGAAATCCTATGGATTCAGATTTGGGCAAGGGCTCAAATAGCTCCGAGAAATGCCCATAGGCCAAGGTAAAAAGTTTTTCAATTTCCTTTGGAGTAAATAGCACTGTATCAATGCGCTGCATTGCCATGAGATATTTAAGTCCTTGAATTGTTTCTTTATTTAGGTTCGGAAGATCTCTTCTTTGATCAATCGAAATAGAATCCAATTGAGGCAGCCCATTATGGTAATATTTTTCAAAAACCTTCTTCCCTACAGAGTCATAGGCACGACACCAACCATGACGCAGACCCGAGCGGTAATTGTAGTCAAGTAGCAGCAAACCCAACGTATCCAAGACTTGATAAGATCCTTGCAAACTATCTAATACGGTGTGTAAAGTGCGGGTTTTGATTCCATTGGTGGCATAAAACTCCTTAAAACATTCCTTATTTTTGTACAACACACTGCTTTTTAAGTTGCCGTTGGGGTAATACAATTCTTCTTTTTGCATGAAATATCCGTCAGCCCGAGTTTCAGAAACAAAGAGCTGTTCTAATTTCATTTGAGGGTACCAACGCTTTATTTCTTTGTAGCTATCAGATCCTTTTTCGACAAACACTTCAAGTCGTTGCCACGAACCGTTGGGATAAAATTCGACCAATGAGGTGTCTTGCCCTTTACGGTAGTCTCTTCTCCAATGCAATTGCCCGTCTTTATACCACCATGTTTCCACTCCTTTGCTACGATCCAAGAGTTGGATATCCACTTGGTGAATAAGCTGGCCATTTTCAGCCCACTCTTTGAGGTAACCATTTGCTCCCAAATCTAAAACTTGTTCTAAGGTGAGTTGGCCATTTTCGGCCCATTCCTTTTTGTTGGGTTCAAAAGGATGGGCCGTTTCAAGATCATAGAGGTACCAAAAGGCCTGTTTTCCATTTGAATGCCACCCCTTCCACTCGCCTATCGGGACATCATTTTGGTAGTAGCGCTCTGATTGTAATTGACCGTTTGGAAAAAAACTTTTAAAGACACCGTTCAAACTGCCATCCTTGTAGGTTCCTTTGGATTTTATTTTCCCATTTTCATAATAAGAAGTCACTGGGCCATGCAATGAACGATGCTCGTATTGTCCATCTTTGATGAATTGATGGAATCTTAGCTCAGAGAGCACACCCGCTTCATTGTAGAGTCTTTCAGCGCCAATCGGCACCATCAAATAGGTATAACCATCCTCGTCAACAGTATGGGGCGGATGCATGCTGCGATCAGATGCTGAGAGCTCGTCAAATCGAATCCAGGCATAATAGCGTTCAAATCGCTTTTCTCCCCTCAGACCAAACTCAATAGTCTTTAAACAGCGTCTTTGTGAAGCATCTAGATAAAAGATATTATGCGTCTGCAGCTGTCCATTTTCATAATATACCTTTTGATCAATTAAAAGAGAATCTTCATCCCACATTAAAAATTTACTTCGTACTCGGGGCTTACCCTCAAAAGTATTTAGTGTTTCTTCAATCAAACGCCCCTTTACAAACACGCGGCGTTCATAGAGCTGATCGAGGTGGGTGACTTGACAAACACCCTCTTTTGGGGTTTGAAAATCATCTTCAAAATAGGTGGAAAAAAGGTAGTGCCCCCCTTTTTTATTGGTCGGCTTAAAATCACAATTTTCTTGCGCTAAGCTTTCAAAGCAAAAAAATAAGTAGATAAAAAAAGGTAAAAAATACTTGAAGAACATACCTATGATCTAAGAACGCATAAAGTTCTAAAATCTATCGAGTAAAGCACACTTTTATAAAATAAAATCGCACTAAATTAAATTGACTATTTAATAGCAATTACCTGCAAAGTAGCTGAAGCTCCATTATGATAGTTGCCTTCTTGAACCTCGCGGTAGACTTTCTCGATTTGTAGACTTGTAAAATCCCCGCTGAACGTATCTATTAATTCATCTTTACTGTAGAGCAAATCTGCATGCTGAGGGCCTCCGGTGCCAAAACGCAATTGTTCTTGGTCATATACTTCCATAAGAAGTTTGCCCCCTGGCTTCAACGAGGTGTAAATCTGAGGCCAAATATGCTGCTTTATCGATTTGGGAAAATGTGCAAAAATCGCAACAATCAAGTCCCATTGGCCGGATTCTAATTCCACCTCACCAAGATCGGCACAAACACAAGAAATGCCCACGCTGTTTTCTAAGGCAAGTTCTCTGGCCTTTTGCAACCCAGACTCGGAATAATCCATACACGTCACCTCATTTCCAAGTTTTGCCAAATAGACACCATTTCTTCCCTCTCCTTCGGCCAAGCACAGTGCCTTTAAATCCGAACCGATGGGCTGTGCCTTTAAAAAATCATTGGCTTCTTTGCCGTAGGCAAAATCTTTGTGTGCGTATCGCTCGTTCCAAAACTCTTTCATTGGATTAGGATTTGTTTGGTTTGAAGATATTGATCGTTGAATATTAGATGAATTGAATACAATCCCGGTTTTATGCCAAGTGCTTTTGTATCAATGTGTTTGCTTGTCTTTTTCACTTTTTGGTAGTACACTTCATGCACTATCTTACCATTAGGGTCCAAAACAAAGCATTCTACATTCATTTTTTGATCCAAGTCAAAGTCTAAATTCACGATGTCACGAGCAGGATTGGGAAAAAGCTGCACCTTAGTAGCATTCAAGGGGGCCTCTACGCGAATTTGGCCTGTATTTGAAGGCTTTAACCAAACCTCATAAATTACGGCATTAGCCGAAGTTGAATTGGTATTATTATTTGTAAAAGGGTTTAATTGCGTACTTTTTAATCCGCCAATAATATGCCCTATTAAAATTGAATCGCTATTGATAGTAGCAATATCTATAATGTCATGCGCATAATGAGCAATTTGTTGGTTGTGAATAAATTCAGCACTTGAGCCCAACAGCCCAGGCATTTGTCCCTGCATGACATATTCTTGGTAGCTCCCATCTGGACCTTGAGACAACCTACTTATCGTACTCACAAAGGGGACGTTTTCATCATTGATCAATGTACCATTTTGGTAATAGTACTCACTGAGCCCACCAAGAAATATATGGTGCATTGAACCACTCATCGTATCGTAGGCACTGAATTTACTCGAATGGTAATTACTCAAATATTGGCTAAAACCTACTACAGGCTCATGCCCACTACTTTTGACTTCCACTGGATATAAAAAAGGTAAATCTGCATTGATTTGAAATACACCTGAAGATATCAATGCCCCAATTTCTCCATTAGGATAAATATGCGGCAACAAATTATAATCTCGGCGATGTAAATTTACTTGATCGGTAATGAGTTGGTAATTGAGCACCTCAAGTGACTGACCCACAGGACTTAATTCAAAGATTTTCAGACCATCGACATAACTTTGAACAAAAGTGGGGTTGTTCATTGGATTATACCTTCCGTCAAATCTATGCCCTCCAACCAAGTAATATTGGCCACCAATTTTAGTTAGGTTGCCACCGGTCACAGCAAATCTTTGGTCTGTAATTTGTTCAAAATAAGGCGAAATTGGTTGGTCGTCAATGATTGCATGCATCAAACCATTTAAATCAATACGCGTCAGATTAGGGAACGTAATGTGATCATTGGCCGCATTACTAAATGCATAACCACCTGCTATAATCAACTCATTGCCGTCCTGAAAGAAATTCATATTGGTACTTTGCAATTGCTCTTGCAAGGCTGAAGAAAGTGAGTTGATTGGCGCAGACCAAAATTGATTCGTGGTTAAGTCTAGTAGCTGAAGTGATGTATTGTTCTGACTAGATGCAAATGCATTGAAGGGTTGCCTTGCATGAATTCCATCTTGTCTACCGCCAATCAAAACGACCCTATCATTGAGTTGACCAAATGCAAAAGAATGCAAACCATTGAAACCAATTATGGAATCAGCCTTAAGTTGTATTTCAAAAGGAAATGTTGTGGCTTGAGCAATAGCTTGTAGATGCAAGAAAAAGAAAACTAATATAAAAATTGATCGCATTATTTTTTTTCTTATTGATAAATTTAATAAATTGATTATCAATAATATAAATTATATTATCTAAACCTTAAATTAAAATATTGCATCACTATTTTTAAATCTATGATATCTCAATAGAATTGATAAGGTACACCAGTCACTTGGGTAAGTAAATTTTGCGGCGCATCCAAAACTTTTGCATTGCCTTGCGGTGTTGGAGTTACAATTTTGTGGGTAGTTAAATAACTTTCCATGACTTCATGGAGCGTAAAAGGTGTATTTTGTGCATTTTTTACGCCTTTCATACGGCAAAGCATATCGAGCGGATCACCATCGCGCTCACAAGCTAAAATCGAATAAGTTTTATCTTCCTCAATGGGCTGCTCACCAACCAAAACCTTTTGTACGCGTTTACCTTGCTCTGCATAGGCCATAAATTCAACTTCCATACCCTTGAATTTGATTACCCATCCACCAAAGCGCTTCGATGCATCCTTCGCAAAGACGTTATTGAGTTCTTTTTCTAGCCAAGCCAACACTTGTTTGCCTGTCACTTCTGCAGTCCGAACGGTTGCATCCACAGGTAGCATATCAAAGATAAAGCCCTTGGTGATAGGAATATTTCCCGTATGGTCTGGAGTCGTTCGCGGTGGACAAAATCTAAATCCATTAGACAATACAATATCAATTTGAGGAAATTTCCAATCCAAGGCATTCAAAATCATGGTATCTATTGGATTTTCTACCACAAAATAACGGTACAAAGGAATGGTACTGTATCCTACAACTTTATTGATTTCTTTTGCAAAACTTGCTTCATTGGCCTCTAAAAGAGATTGCATTTGAGCATCTGCTTTCAAATTTTCAGCTTGCACCTCTAGTAACTCATATCGTTCTGCAACTAATTTCCCATTTTCAAAATCAAGTTCTAAGGAACCAACAAAAGACCCAAAAGCTCCAGGCTCAACCACCTTGGTATAAGTGCATTGTATTGGTTGGCGCACACGTTCGTGGGTATCACCGCCAAAAATATAGTCTACGCCCTTGCAAGAGGGATCATTGGCCAAAGCAATCTGCTGGGATAGACCCAAATGAGCCAAAATAATAACCATCGCACACTGTTCTTGATTGCGAAGCACATCCACATAATGAGCTAGGTTTTCTTCAGGCTTGGTGTAGACTATGCCTTTACTGTAATTCGGACTTTGTCTCAATGGCACTAATGGATCTGTATAACCTAAAAAACCAATTTTTACACCTGCATTTTCCCAAATATGATAAGGCTGAAAAATGAGTTCACCACGCTGTCCATTGCCCAAATCATGATACATATTGGTACAAACTTTTGGCGCATGGAGTGCACCCATAAGCTGCTGCATTTTTTGTTTTCCATAAATCACCTCCCAGTTTCCTGGTAAATACAATTGGTAATCCATGGCATTTAAAATAGGAACAAAGGCCTGACCCGTAGTTTCAACACTCAGTTGAGATCCCTGAAACATGTCACCGGTGTCCACTAGAAAGGTATGAGGATTTTTTTTCTTGAGTTGTTTTAAAAAACTCCGCATTTGGGCATAGCCACCTGTTTTGCGAAAAACAGCCTGCTCATTTTCCCAAAAAAGCTCATCATGAGGGTGTATCTGACAGTGCACATCGGTGGTTTGCAAAAGTTGCAAGGTCATTTTTCCATTTTTTTTTGCCACTGAATCACTTTGTAAGTGCTTTGCATCAAATGACTGCCCTGACTCATTATTTTGGGCTAACAAACTTGGTGCTAACAAACTTCCTAAACCTGCTGAGCCTAGTGTTTTGAGAAATTTTCTTCTTTCCTGTTTCATAGTATTTGGTATATCGGTTCAGATTTTCCTTAAGGTATAGATTTAATGACTTGCAGCTCCTGAAAACGCCAATTCTTTGATGATAATATACATTCCCATAATGAGCACAAACCAGCCAAAGCCTTTTTTCAGTGCTCCACCATCAATCTTTTTAGATAATTGATTTCCAACAAAAATACCTACCACAGCCAAAAGGGTAACTACAGTCAATAGAGTCCAATCCATACTGTCAGCTTGGGTAAGCACATCACCTGTAAAACCTATTAATGATTTAGCAGCAATGATTAGAAGACTTGTGCCAACGGCTTGTTTCATAGGTAGTTTACTTAGCATGACTAGTGCCGGTATGATTAAAAACCCTCCACCTGCACCAACCAAACCGGTCAGAACACCAACCACCATACCTTCAAGTAAAATCATTGGGTAATTAAAAATACGTGGTTCTTTAGTTTCTATAGATTCTTGTTTTTTGTCTCGTATCATTGAAATAGAGGCAGCCACCATGAGAATAGCAAAGAGGATCATCATTGCCAAGGCTTTTGTCACGGTAAGGCCAAATACTTCAAATAGGGTATTTGGGATAGCAGGCACCAATACTTTTCTAGTGAAAAAGACAGCCAAAATGGAAGGTATGCCAAAAACAACAGCTGTTTTCAAATCAATTAAACCTTGTTTATACTTTGGAAAAGCACCAAATAGACTGCTGAGTCCAAC
>Ga0102830_1000522_pt1 | contig 16360 bp, 15 predicted proteins | sample ColrivemetaGS703_FD_84511 | JGI IMG/M metagenome (GOLD analysis project Ga0102830, IMG submission 84511) | Estuarine microbial communities from the Columbia River estuary - Freshwater metaG S.703 | ecosystem: Environmental > Aquatic > Marine > Intertidal zone > Estuary | place: USA: Columbia...
ATATCTGGTCGCTCTGGTCGAGCAATTCGGTGAATGTGGACGCGCTTTTCGCACTGCTTTCACCACCAAAAGCCAATGAAACTGTGCCATCTGCCGCCCGGGCAAGGTTGATCTGCGCACCGCGCAACTCGATATTTTGCATCAGGACCGCGCCCTCAAAGAAAACACCGCGCGGCGAAATCACACCCGACACCTGAGATACCCGCGCCAAAAGTGACCCGTTTGCATCGCGCACGACCGTATCAACCAAACGCACACGCGGATGAAGATCGCGACCTATATTGATGTAAATATTACCAAATTCTAGACTACCGCCACGCAGCGCTTCACCTGCGCGGGTCTCAATCTTTGACGTCAGCCATTCCGGCGCGTCGATATCTTGGTTGACCGTCAAGACAGCGAAAGCCACAAAAAAGATCACAGGCAGCAGTGCAATCAGAGAAACTGTGCGCAAGACATGCCAAAGGCGCCACCAAAGGCTCCGCTTTCTTGGCTGAGGTGTGTCGTCTTTTGCGTCTTCTTCCATGGCCTGCCCGATTGTCTCCCCTTTATCTTTGCCTGACTTGGGCTAAAACAAAACCAACAAACTTAATCAACGGGGATTATTGACATGGACACACTCAAAATCGGCGATCATGCACCAGATTTTGCAGCGCCACGCGACGGTGGCGGCACTATTTCTCTTGCGGATCATGCGGGCAGACCCGTTGTCCTTTATTTCTACCCCAAAGACGACACTCCCGGATGCACGAAAGAAGCGATTGGCTTCACAGAAGCGGCAGCCGATTTTGCAGCCTTGGGTGCCACTGTCATCGGCGTGTCGAAAGATCCCGTCAAAAAGCACGACAAATTCGTGGCCAAATACGATCTTGGCATCCCGCTGATCTCTGACGAAGACGGCAATATTTGCGAAAACTACGGCGTTTGGGTCGAAAAATCGATGTATGGCAAGACCTACATGGGCATCGAACGCGCAACTTATCTGATCGGCGCTGATGGCAAGATCGCGCAAATCTGGCGCAAGGTCAAAGTTCCGGGTCACGTCGAGGCGGTGCTGAATGCCCTGCGCGAACAATCCTAATCTTATGAAAACACTGACACAAATGGCCGTCGACGTGCTTACCACCGCCGATGGTCGCGCCAAAGCGGCACTGTCACGCAGCTATGCGGCTCAATGGCAAGCTGCCCGCGCCAATGGCGAAGATGTCGTAATCGGCAACGTGGCCCCACCCGATCAACCTGCACGCCCTGCGACGCCCGCGCTGCTAGACCCACGCGATGTGCCCAGCCGAAAACCTGGGTCTGAGGAAGGCCGCATCGCAATATTGCATGCCGTCGCCCATATCGAACTGAATGCCGTCGATCTTCATTAGGATATCATTGCCCGTTTTGCCGACACGCCAATGCCAATTGGTTTTTACGACGATTGGGTCAAATCCGCAGATGAAGAATCTAAACATTTCAATCTGATGTGCGACTGTCTTGAAACGCGGGGCAGCCATTACGGCGCATTGGACGCCCACGCAGGCATGTGGCAGTCGGCTGAAATTACCGCCCACGACCTTTTGGGCCGATTGGCGGTGGTCCCCATGGTCCTAGAGGCGCGCGGCCTCGATGTGACACCCAATATGGTCAAAGTCTTTCAGAACGCCAAAGACAAAGGCGCCGTCGAAGCCCTCGAAGTCATCTACGCCGAAGAGGTCCACCATGTGTCCTACGGCTCCAAGTGGTTCAATTTCTTGTGTGGACGCCATGACTTAGACCCAAAAGTTGTCTTTCATGAGTTGGTTGGACGCTATTTCCACGGGGCGCTCAGACCGCCGTTTAACGAGGAAAAACGTGCCGAAGCCGGAATTCCGCCAGACTTCTATTGGCCCCTCGTTGCAGAAAATAAGCAGAAATAACTGCAAAGGTCGGCAGAATGCCGCCAAAGGCCCTACTTTTTCTCAAAAAACCACAAAACGCGGACCAAAAACGTTGCGGGATTGGTCTAAGCTGTCTAACACCTGCAGGACGGCAAGAAGGGTGTAGGGACCCGTCGTTAACTGGGACGGGACAAGGACGACAACATTGCGATCACGCATCACCAAACGAATTCACGGGTGGCTTGAGGGCCGTTTTCCTGAAAAGCGCCTGTTTTTGCGCTCGGATAGCGAAACACGCTTCATCCGTCTGACTGCGGAATCGCAATTGGTCGCGTGGACGGGTTGCACAATTCTGGTCGGTTGGACCATTATCGCCACCGCGATTTTATTGATGGATAGTATCGGCGCTGGCAACTTCCGCGCCCAAGCCCAACGCGATCAAATGATTTATGAGCAGCGTCTCAACTCGCTCTCAACAGAACGGGACGTACGCGCCGAAGAGGCCGTCGCAGCGCAGAGCCGCTTTACCTCCGCGCTAGAGCAGATTTCGATCATGCAGTCAGAACTGTTGAACACAGAAGACAAGCGTCGCGAATTGGAAACGGGCCTTGAGGTCGTGCAATCCACACTGCGCGACACCATGAAGGCCCGCGAAGAAGCCCGCGATCAGGTTGCAGCCCTTTCCGCTGACGGCATCACAACAACTGCCGCTGCCATGAGCGACGAAATCTCTGGTACCGTTGATCTGCTATCCCAAGCCCTGCGCGAAACGGCCGCCGAACGTGATCTGATTGCCGCTGACGCCACATTCGCCCTCGATCACGCCTCCGAGGTTGAACTACAACTGCGCTTGCAAGAAGAGAAAAACGACGAAATCTTCCGCCAATTGGAAGAAGCGATGATGGTTTCTGTAGAGCCTCTCGACAAAATGTTCCGCCAAGCAGGCCTAAACCCAGACACACTGCTGTCGGCTGTGCGCCGTGGCTACTCTGGCACAGGTGGTCCGCTGACACCGCTGCAATTCTCCACCAAAGGTGGTGCGCCTGATCCAGATGCGGCACGTGCCAACGGCATTCTTGACCGTATGGACCGCATCAACCTTTACCGCATCGCGGCAGAACGTGCGCCTTTCGACATTCCAGTAAAGAGTAATTTCCGTTTCACATCAGGCTTCGGCCAACGTTGGGGACGCCTTCACGCGGGTACAGATTTTGCTGGTCCCGTAGGCACCCCAATCTACGCAACCGCAGACGGCGTGGTTGTTCACGCAGGCTGGGCGTCTGGCTATGGTCGCCTCATTAAGATCCAACACGAGTTCGGAATCGAGACACGTTACGCACATTTGAACGCAATGCGCGTTTCTGTGGGCCAAAGGGTCTCGCGCGGACAGCGAATTGGTGATATGGGCAACTCAGGCCGGTCCACCGGACCTCACCTTCACTACGAGGTTCGCGTCGGTGGCGCTCCCGTTAACCCAATGATTTACATAAGAGCTGGACAAGATGTTTTCTAAATCCAAAATCAATGAGCCCGGCCCAAAGGCCGACGAAGCACCAAAAATGCCTGCGGCGGCACCAACGACACCTGCCCCAGATTTCAAGGCTTCCGCACCAAAAGCGAAGCCTGCAGCATCCGTGCTTTCCTCTGATCTGTTGATCACAGGTAACCTTAAAACAACTGGCGATATCCTGATTGAAGGCCAAGTGGACGGCGACATTCGTGCGCATCTGCTTACGGTCGGCGAAGGCGCCACTGTTAAGGGCGAAGTTATCGCTGACGATGTTGTCGTGAATGGCCGCGTAATTGGTCGTGTGCGTGGCCTTAAGGTGCGCCTGACTTCATCTGCGCGTGTTGAGGGTGACATCATCCACAAGACAATCGCAATCGAATCTGGCGCCCACTTTGAGGGTTCCGTTCAGCGTCAGGACGATCCTCTGACAACTGGTGTTGGCGGCAAAGCCAAGATGCCAGTGACAGACACAAAGTCCTAAGGGACTTATTTTGATACGATCTAGGGCGCCTGAGCTATCTCAGAGCGCCCTTTTTCATGTCAGCTGTTGATGCCACGCCTGACCCAATTGTAGCAGCGCCAAATCCGCCCCACGCGGCCCAGCGATCTGTAGGCCCATCGGCAAACCATTGGCGCCCAGCCCCGCAGGCACCGCCAAACACGGCAAACCGATCAGGCTGACGGGCACCACAACTTCCATCCAGCGATGATAGGTATCCATCTTCACGCCTGCGATTTCGCGTGGCCAATCCCATTCTACGGGGAACGGATAGCATTGCGCTGTGGGCAGCACAAAAGCGTCATAAGTCTCAAACAGCGATGCCGCTTTCTCGAACCAGCGTGAACGGATCACACTCGCGGCCTGCACCTGCGCGAGGGTCAATGCCCTGCCCCGCTCGATCTCCCAAATCGCTTCTGGCTTCAACTTGGCCCGCATGCCTGCGTTGTCATAGAGCGCCCCAAGCCCCACCGACACCGACCACGACCGCAACGTGATCCAAGCCTCCCAAATATCCGCCGCCTTAAACGGCGCAGACACGGCCTCAACGACACAGCCCATCGCTCCAAGCCGCGCAACGGCGGCAGCGGCATGATCCATCACCCCCGCCTCCATCGGATAGGCCCCAGACCAATCGCCCAGCCACGCAATCTTGCACCCTGACACATCCGCATCCAAGCGACCAGCGACGGGCGTATGGTTCAGCGAATGCGGTTGGCGCGGATCGCGCCCCGCCTGTACATCAAGCAAAAGCGCTAAATCCGCAGGGCTGCGCGCCATCGGCCCGCCGGTGGAAAGCTGGTGCAGAAACGTATCGCCCTTAGGTTCAGACGGCACCGCGCCCCACGTCGGGCGCAACCCGTAAATCTCATTCCAGCCCGCAGGGTTCCGCAGACTGCCCATCATATCCGACCCATCCGCGATCGACGTCATGCGCGCCGCCAAAGCTAAAGCCGCACCACCACTTGACCCGCCAGCACTACGGCTCGAGTCAATCGCATTGCGGGTCGCGCCAAACACAGGGTTATAGGTATGCGAGCCAAGGCCAAACTCTGGCGTATTGGTCTTTCCGATGACAATCGCGCCCGCATCAATCATGCGCTGAACCATCACGTCCGAAGTTCTCGGAACCATCCCTGCCAAGGCCGCACAGCCCATCGACGTCGGGATGCCCGCAACATCGGCCAAATCCTTCACCGCAATCGGCAACCCATGCAACGGGCCTTTGCGCGGCCCCGCATCAGCAGCGCGGGCTTGGGCCAGCAACGTCTCGCGATCCACACGGCTCACAATCGCATTGAGCGCAGGGTTCACCGCATCCACATGATCAAGTGTGGCGATCATCAAGGCCTCAGCCGTCAATGTACCATCCGCAATACGGCCCGCCAAAACGGTCGCGTCTAATTTGAGTATATCGTCCATGCCCACAGGAAACCGTGAGACGGCCGGTCTGGCAAGCCCTATTCGCCCTGCGCATCCGCACGAGATTTGCCCGACACAGCCAAAGCCAATGTCGCCGCCATGAAGCCATCAAGATCACCGTCCAAAACACCTTTTGTGTCGGAAGTCTCGTATTGGGTGCGCAGGTCTTTGACCATCTGGTAAGGCTGCAAAACATAACTACGGATCTGGTTGCCCCAGCCCGCATCGCCCGCATTTTCATGCACGTCGTTCACGATGGCAGAACGCTTATCGAGTTCCATCTGATACAAACGCGATTTCAGCGCCTTCATACAAATATCGCGGTTCTGGTGCTGCGACTTCTCGGAAGAGGTCACAACGATACCCGTAGGGAAGTGGGTAATCCGCACCGCAGAATCGGTTGTGTTCACGTGCTGGCCACCAGCGCCCGACGAGCGGTAAGTGTCCAAACGAATATCCTTGGCCTCGACCTGAATGTCGATGTTGTCATCAACCACAGGGTAAACCTTCACGGACGTGAAAGAGGTGTGGCGCTTGGCGGCACTATCAAACGGCGAAATGCGGACCAAACGGTGCACGCCGCTCTCAGACTTCAACCAACCATAAGCGTTCAGACCTGAAATCTTATAAGCAGCAGATTTGATCCCCGCCTCTTCGCCCGGGCTCTCGGCCTGCAACTCGACCTTATATCCCTTTTTCTCGGCCCAACGGACATACATCCGCGCGAGCATATTGGCCCAGTCGCACGATTCTGTACCACCCGCGCCAGAGTTAATTTCAAGGAACGTATCGTTGGCGTCAGCCTCGCCATCCAAAAGCGCTTCAAGCTCTTTGGCGGCAGCCACTTTCTCAAGCTTCTTCAAGGCCGTTTCAGCCTCGGTGACAATCTCGGCATCATTTTCCATTTCGCCCAGTTCAATCAGCTCGATATTATCGGCCAACTCCTGACGAATACTCTCATAGGCAGCCACAGCATCTACCAACATCTGCCGATCACGCATCAGCTTTTGGGCGGCCTCTGGATCGTCCCACAGGGTTGGATCTTCAACGCGGGCATTGAATTCCTCTAACCGATACGGTGCGGTTTCATAATTCAAACGCTGCGCCAGCAGGGCCAGCGACTTTTCAATCGCGTCAACGGAGTTTTGGGTATCTGCGCGCATGGGGCACCTAATGAAGTCAGTGAAGTTGTTGGGTCATACCAAGCGTTGTTAGTAAAGGCCACCCGAGGAAAGCAAACCGAACGAAGCCTTTGGTCCAACTTGCGCCGTGCCACCAGAAGAAGATTTCACAGAGCGACTCTCGCGCGGCACAACATCAAACAATGGCAAGTCAGCCGCCATGCCAAAACCACCGTCAAACGTGATACCAAACACTGGCTCTTCGCCCGGACGGAAACATTCGGCAATGACGTTATCGCCGCTGGCACTGTCAGGCAAACGCGCACCACTGAAACGGCCAATCTTGATGAACTGACAGTCGCTGGGCACGTTGAACTTACCGCCGCCATAGGTCTTGATCGCTTGTGTCATAAACTGGTTGAACACAGGGCCACACATGCCGCCGCCATAGGCGCCTTCACCCAAAGAACGCGGATTGTCATAACCGATGTAGCAGCCCGCAACGATGTTGGAGGAAAAGCCAATAAACCACACGTCTTTTGCGTCGTTTGTTGTCCCTGTCTTACCTGCGATGGGCACAGGCAAGTTCACGGTCTTGCTGGCAGAACCTCGTTGTACCACGCCCTCCATCATAGAGGTCAGCTGATAAGCGGTGATTTCGTTCATCACGCGTTCGCGGGTCGAACTGATACGCGGCGCCTGACCAAGCGGCAGGTTCAAATCGGAACAGTCCTCACAGATACGCTCGTCGTGACGATAAACCGTCTTGCCGTAACGATCCTGCACGCGGTCCACGAGCGTCGGTTCCACGCGCTCGCCGCCATTGGCAAACATCGCATAAGCGGCAACCATCTTGAACAATGTGGTTTCTTGGCTCCCCAAAGCGTTGGCCAAAACTGGCTGCAGTTTTTGATAAACACCAAATTTCTCGGCATAGGCACCAACAACATCCATGCCAATTTCTTTCGCCAAACGAATGGTCATCAGGTTCCGCGATTGCTCGATCCCTGTGCGCAACGGGGTTGGGCCGTAAAACTGGTTAGAAGAGTTCTGCGGACGCCACACACCCTGCGGCGTGTTGATCTCAATCGGCGCGTCGACCACGATTGTCGCAGGCGAATAGCCACTATCAAGGGCTGCCGCATAGACAAACGGCTTGAACGACGAACCGGGCTGACGTTGGGCTTGGGTGGCGCGGTTAAAGACCGAGTTCTGATAAGAGAACCCGCCCTGCATCGCGATCACACGGCCTGTGTTGACGTCCATTGCCATGAAACCGCCCTGCACTTCTGGCACTTGACGCAAAGTCCAACGAATGAATGTGCCATCCGCATCTGTCGTCATACGGCGCACATGCACCACGTCACCAACTTCAAAGTTGTCGGTAAAACCGCCCCTGATCCAGTCAATATCTTTCGCTGGAATAACCTGAGGCTCGGCCTCTGTCGCGATGACATCCTCGATGCCAATACGCATTTCACCATCTGCTATCCCAAGGACAACAGCAGGATACCACTTGTTTTCCAAGGTTACATCGCGGGCAACGATCGTATTGCTCAACGCCGCACGCCACTGGTCTTCCGTCGCCAATCCCTCTGGGGCAATCGTTTTACCAGTGCCACGCCAACGGCCGATACCACGGTCATATTGCTCGAGCGCACGTTGCAAAGCATGGGCCGCTTCGACCTGCATATCAGGGTCAATCGTCGCGCGGATCGACAGACCACCAGAGAAGAATTCTTCCTCCCCAAAGTTTTGGCTCAACTGGCGCCGGATTTCGTCCGTGAAATAATCACGCGGCGGACGTTCGCTTGAAAACGCAGGAAAATCGCCGTTCTGAACCGTGCGCAAAGGATCGTTCAACGCCTCCTGATAAGCAGCCTGATCGATATACCCGTTCTCGAACATCTCGCGCAAAATAAAGTCGCGACGTGCGAGTGCGGCTTCGCGGTTTTTCACAGGGTGATAGCTATAAGGTGCCTTTGGATGCACAGCCAAAAACGCGGCCTCTGCGGGCGACAACTCTGACAATGACTTGTTAAAGTAACTTTGCGCAGCAGCCGTCACACCAAAAGAGCGCACACCAAGATCAATCTCATTGAGGTAAAGCTCAAGAACCCCCTCTTTACCCAAAGACGCCTCTAGGCGCGGCGCCAAGATCAATTCCTGAATTTTCCGTTCCGCTGTGCGCGATCCGTCCAAAAGGAAGTTCTTTGTCACCTGCTGGGTAATCGTGGACGCACCACGCAAATCCGCGCCCCGTGATTTCACCGCATCGACAAATGCCGCAGCCATACCGCGCAAATCATACCCCGGGTGGGAATAGAAGTTCTTGTCTTCCGCCGAAATAAACGCCTGTTTTACGATGTCCGGGATTTCCTCGGACGGCGTGAACAAGCGGCGCTCGGATGCGAATTCGTCGATAATCCGGCCTTCACTCGAATAAATCCGACTGATGGTCTTTGGCGCATATTGTGACAACACATCATAAGACGGCAAGTCGCGGCCATACATATAGAAAATAGCGCCCAGCGTCAGCGCCATCATGGCAAGGCCGAGTGTCAGCATCGAAAAGATACCGCCGAAGAAAGACAAGATAAAGCGAACCAAGGCGCTGACCCCTCATAAGATGATTGGCTTATAGGGGTAGTAGTTCAATTGGTCAAAACCGCAAACGCCATTTTTGGCGCGAATTCGCCTGTATCATCATCACTTTTTGTGCAGGCCGCCCTATTGGCGGATCAAAGGGGCACGTGCGGCCTCATCTTGCGCCCAAGCAAGCAGTGCCGCCACGATTCCACGCACCATCGGCGCACGCGTCGCCGAGCTGCTCAGGTTTGCGCGATCGGTGTCGGACGACAAGAACCCGATTTCAACCAAAACGCTGGCAAAGTCAGGGGCATTGAGCACCGCAAGCTTATCCTTACGCCGTGGTTTGCCGTTCAACCGCACCCCTGCGGACCGTAAGCCAGTGACAATCGCATCCGCCAATCTATCGCTCGCAGGCCCCGTTTCGAGACGCGCCAAATCCATCAAAACTGTCGCAATACGGTCATCTTGCCCCTTCAGGTCGAGCCCCGCCAGCAAATCCCCCCGCTCATGACGCTCCGCCATACGCTCTGAGGCATCATCAAGCGCCTCAGCAGACAGCGTATAGACAGACGCACCCTGTGCGCCGCCCTCTTCCAATGCATCCGCATGCAGCGACACAAAAACAGCCGCACCCGCCGCACGTGCAATCGTCATCCGTTCTTCCAGCGGCACAAAGAAATCCGCGTCACGCGTCATCACGGCGCGCATCTGTCCTGTGCGGTTGATCGCGTCAGCCACCTCAATGGCCAGCGACAACATCACATCGGCTTCGCGCACACCGCCGCGCTCGGCACCCGGATCAATGCCGCCATGGCCCGCATCAATGACCACTATCATCGGGCCATCATCAACCGCTGGGGCCGCGACAGTGCTATCAACACGGGCCAACTCTTCCCAACCCGCCTCTGGCGGCGCACCTGCGTTGCTTGCAAAATCAGCGGCTTCGACGGGTTTCAACACGATATGCAATTGCGCGGCCCCTGATCCAGTCTCGACTTGCATCCCGGCCTCGGACACCGCCAGCGGCCCCGCCAGATCAACCACCATCCGCGACCAACCGGAGCGCAATGGGCCAAACCGCAGATCAGTCGCGGCATCGGCATTCAACAGCCACTCAAGGCTCGCTCCCGTAAAATCCACCTCGCGAAAATCAATGACCAAGCGGCGTGGCTCATCCAGCGTATAAACGCGGTACGGCACAGGTTGGGTCAGGCGCAAATCAATCACCAGATTAGGCCCATCATCGCGCAATTGGCTTTGGGCCACGTCCAAACGCGCCAAGGCGCTAAACTCTTGCGCCGACACTCCAGAGGCACAGAAAATCAGTAGCGCGATCAATCGCAACATCACGTGCGCCCTTTCATAAAGGTCGTCAATCTCGCGACCCCTTCGGTAATATCCGCCGTAGAGCGCGCATAAGACAACCGCAGCCATTTATGCCCATTGGCAGGGTCAAAATCCAATCCCGGTGTCACGGCAACCCCTGCCTTTTCCAAAATCTCGGCGGAAAACGCGAGCGCATCGTTCGTATAATCCGACACATCCACATAGACATAAAACGCGCCATCAGGCGGCGCAAATTTGCCTAAACCCGCCTTAGTCAGCCCCGCAACCATCAGGTCGCGATTGGCCGCATAAACCGCCAAATGGCTGTCCAATTCCTCTTTGCAATCAAACGCCGCCAACGCCAATGCCTGAGACGCATGCGGCGCGCAGATAAACATATTTTGCGCCAACCGCTCCACACGGCGCACATGATCGGCAGGCACAACCATCCAGCCCACACGCCACCCCGTCATCGAGAAATACTTTGAAAACGAGTTGATGACATAGACATCATCCGTGACAGAAAGCGCCGTAACCGTCTCTTTATCATAGGAAATCCCGTGATAAATCTCGTCCGAAATAAACGCCGCACCCTTGGCCGCACATGCATCCGCCAGCGCCTTCAACTCAGCTCGCGTCAACATCGTACCCGTCGGGTTCGCAGGCGAGGCGACAATCAACCCGTCCAGATCAAAATCCGCAACGTCACTCGGCTGCGGCTGATAACGGCCAGCGGCAGTCGTCGGCATCTCAACTGCCTTCAACCCCACCGCCTTGAGAATCTGGCGATACGACGGATAACACGGCAGGCCCAAACCAACCCGTTCGTCATTGTCAAAAAGCGCCGAAAACGCGAGCAAGAACGCACCTGACGCGCCCGACGTAATAACAACGCGGGCGGGATCGACTTCCAGCCCGTAAACTTCCATATAATGCTGGGCAATCCGCGCCCTGAGCGCAGGTAGGCCCAAACCAACGGTATAGCCCAACGGCTCCGCCAATTGGTCCGCCAATGCCGCACGCGCGCCCTCAGGCGCACCCGTTCCTGGCTGTCCCACTTCCATATGAATGATATGACGCCCAGCAGCCTCCGCCTTGCGGGCTGCCTCCATCACATCCATCACAATAAAGGGATCAACGTCGCCACGGGTTGAATGTTTCATGCACTGCCTCTTATAAGTTTTGACACTTGTGCCTCTTGCCATAGGGGCGCGTCAACATCCGACCTTGGCAGCCCCGCGCAGATGTGATCTGCATCTGGGAAATTTGCAGATGAAAGAGACCACTATGAAGTCAGTAGCCCTTCTTGTCGCCATGTCCTTGGCCACACCCGCACTTGCCCAAGAGGCCATGTCAGACGCCGAGCGCACAGCATTTCGTGCAGAAGTCCGCGCCTATCTGATGGAAAACCCCGAAGTCATCATGGAAGCCGTCGCCGTCTTGGAACAGCGCGATCAGGCGGCCAAGGCCAATAACGATGTCACTCTTGCTCAGAACCACGCAGGACAATTGCATGACGACCCAAATTCATGGGTTGGCGGCAATCTTGAGGGCGACATCATCATCGTCGAGTTCATGGATTACAAATGCGGCTACTGCAAAAAGGCCTATCCAGAGGTCGCACACCTGCTGACAACAGACGGTAATATCCGTTATATCGTGAAAGAGTTCCCGATCTTGGGCGACCAATCCATGCTGGCCGCACAATTCGCCATCGCCACGAAATTGGTTGCAGGCGACGAGGCTTATGAGACCGTGCACAACACCCTCATGGAATTTCGCGGCGACATCACACCTGACATGCTGACCAAACTCGGCGAGAGCCTTGATCTCGATACTGCCGCGATCACCGTTGAAATGGAAGGCGCCGAAGTCGCCAAGGTCATCAACGACAACCGTCTCTTGGGCCAAGCCATGCAGATCAGCGGCACGCCAACCTTTGTCGTCCAAGATCAAATGCTGCGCGGCTATGTGCCATTCGACCAAATGGTGCAAATCGTCGAACAAATCCGCGACGCAGGTTAACGTCTTATGGGGACGCCGCCACGATTGGCGGCGTCCCACCCCTGCGCACGCAAAGTTGCTTGCCATCCGTCCAGCGCCCCCTAGCATTTTGGTAGATACCGCAAACTGCTTAAGGAGCCGCCTCATGTGCTTTTCCGCTTCAGCCAGTTTCACGACAGCCGTCGTCCTAACACCGGTCGGCATTTATACAGTCAAAACCGCGCTGCAAAATGACCGCCGATTTCTGGGATTTGCGTTATTTCCGCTTTTGTTTGGCGTGCAACAAGCCTTCGAAGGCGGCCTTTGGATGGCGATCGGCAATGGAAACGCGCAACAATCACACACACTGGCCTTAGGGTTCTTGTTCTTTGCCTATTTGGTATGGCCGTTTCTAGGCCCGTTTTCGACCTCGATGGTCGAACCGCGCAGCAATCGCAGAACGATGTTTCTGGGTTTGACGGTTTTTGGCGGCGCCTTGGGGCTGTCGCTCTATCTCCCCTTGCTGGTGAACCCAGATTGGGTTCCACTCACACTTGAGCGGCATTCTATCGACTATAACTCCCACCTGATCTGGGACGGTATCTTACCTCAGGCCGTGCTGCGCGTCGTTTATGCGGGCATTGTCTGCATCCCTTTGCTGTTGTCCTCCAAGAGATCCATTCGGACCTTCGGCGTGCTGATCACCCTCTCGGTGATCATCGGTTTTCTATTCGCGCAATACGCCTTCACGTCGGTTTGGTGTTTCATGGCTGCGATCATATCGGCCTATATTCTCATCGTGATGCGGCAGGTCGCGGCGCGTTGACTTCAAAGAATACGGCAAATAACGTCACTTTCTTGGACGTAGCACTATCTGGAGGAATCAAAACAACCCCAGGAGTGAAACCATGCAAACACGTCGACATTTTCTCACAAGTTCCGCAGCACTTGGCACTATCACCTTGCTGCCCTACGCCGCGATGGCTGCCGCTCACAGCTCTGACACCTACGAGACCGCCAATGGCACCGTGACGGTGCATCCGATCTCCCACGCCTCTATCGTGATCGAAACACCCGCAGGCGTGATCTACGTCGACCCTGTGAGCGAAGCGTCACTTTATGCCGATTTGCCCGCCGCCGACCTGATCCTGATCACCCACGAGCATGGCGATCACTATAACGCCGACACGCTTGCAGCACTCACAGGCGATGCGATAACACTGATTACCAACCCCGCTGTTTTGGACATGCTGCCAGAGGCGCTCAAAACCAAAGCCAGCGCGATTGCCAACGGCGAAAACACGGTTTGGAACGACGTCGCCATCGACGCGATCCCCGCCTATAACACGACAGAAGACCGCCTGAATTTCCACCCGCAAGGGCGGGACAACGGCTATGTTTTGGCAGTTGACGGCCTGCGTATCTATATCTCTGGCGACACCGAAGGCACGCCCGAAATGCGCGCGCTTGAAAACATCGACGTGGCCTTTGTCTGCATGAACCTGCCCTTTACAATGAGTGCCGAAGCAGCAGCAGAAGCCGTCTCTGAGTTCGCGCCAAAATACATCTACCCCTACCACTACCGTGGACGCGACAACGGGACCCAAGACCCCGCCGAATTCGCGGGAATGGTCAAAGGCGCGATCGAAACCAAATACGGCAATTGGTACGAAGCCTCCTAAGCGGAAAATGGCACTGCGCCACAGCGTGCAGTGCCACATCCACAAAACCTGTCTATAAAGCGCCAACAATTCTAAACCTGATGGGCTTTACCAGTATGACACTTACCAAACCGCGCATGAAAACTGCGATCACAATCTTGGCCGCGCTCTCCGTGTTGTCGGGCTGTTCCATGTTCAGAAAAGACGACGCGGACACATCTGACAGGGTCAGAGGTCCCAGAGGTGCGCAAGAAGCCTGCATGGCCCGCGCGATGTACTTCGAATCGAACCGCTCCAGCCGCGACGGCATGATTGCCGTTGGCACCGTTGTGATGAACCGCGTCAATTCCCCGGATTTCCCCAACACGGTCTGCAAAGTTGTCGGGCAGAAAAACCAGTTCGCGCCAGGGATCATGCGCAAACCGATGAATGACAGCGGCCTGCCACTTGTCCTTGAGGCCGCATCTGCCGTTATGCATGGCGAACGGCATCCGCTGGTGCAGAACGCACGGTTCTTCCATGTTGCGGGCCATACGTTCCCCTATGACAACATGCATTACGTCGTCACCGCTGGTGGAAACGCATTCTACGAGAAACGCAAAAGCAATCTGGTCACGCAACCTGTGCCGCTGGCCCCTACCGAAGGGATAACGCCAGTTCGGTGATCAGCTTTCCGCGGCGGCTGCCGCATCAAGCTGAGCTGCCTTTTTCTCAACCTGTTCAACGATATGATCGACCATCTGGTCGTTGGACAGCTTGTGACTTTGCTTGCCCGCCAGATACACCATCCCAGAGCCAGCACCGCCGCCCGTAAAGCCAACGTCAGTCATCAGCGCCTCACCAGGGCCATTGACCACGCAGCCGATGATCGACAGGCTCATTGGCGTTTTGATGTGCTCCAGACGCTTTTCCAGCGCCTCGACGGTCTTGATCACGTCAAACCCTTGCCGGGCACATGACGGGCAAGAAATGATGTTTACACCGCGGTGACGCAGGCCCAGAGATTTCAAAATTTCAAAGCCCATCTTCACTTCTTCCACAGGATCAGCCGACAAAGACACACGGATCGTATCCCCGATCCCCGCCCAAAGCAGGTTTCCCATGCCAATCGCCGACTTCACGGTACCAGATATCAAGCCACCAGCCTCGGTGATCCCAAGATGGATCGGCGCGTCTGTGGCCTCTGCCAACTGCTGATAAGCCGCCGCCGCCATAAACACATCCGACGCCTTCACCGAAATCTTGAATTCGTGGAAATCATTGTCCTGCAAAATGCGGATGTGATCCATACCGCTCTCGACCATCGCATCAGGGCAAGGCTCGCCGTATTTCTCAAGTAAATGCCGCTCCAATGATCCCGCGTTCACACCAATCCGAATGGAACAATTGTGATCGCGCGCCGCCTGAATGACCTCTTTCACGCGCTTGGCATCACCAATATTACCCGGATTAATGCGCAGACAAGCAGCCCCCGCCTCCGCCGCTTCAATCCCGCGCTTATAGTGGAAATGGATGTCGGCCACGATTGGCACAGACACCTCAGGCACGATCAACTTGAGCGCCTTGCTCGATGCCTCGTCAGGCACAGAGACCCGCACAATATCCGCACCCGCATCCGCCGCTGCTTGGATCTGGGCAATCGTGCCCTTCACATCCGTCGTCAGCGTATTGGTCATCGTCTGCACCGAAATCGGGGCATCGCCACCGACTGGCACATTGCCCACCATGATCTGACGGGATTTACGGCGCTCAATATTGCGCCAGGGACGGATGTGATTAAGCGACATCAAACAGGCCTCTTCAGGACAAGGAAACTCACCCCCTACCTATGCAGGCAAGGCGACATCAGCAACCAGCAACTTGGGATTATTCGGTCGCAGGACCCGCAGTTTCAACTGGCAAAACGGCTTCGGCCACAAGACTTACCGCATCGGCAAGACCCTGATCCGCAGTCAAATCAGCCACTTGATAAGCATCTGTCAAATGCGCGGCCGACAATGGCAGGTTATTTGTCACAGACCCGTTTTGACCAGCAGGACCATACGCCGTGCCATTCACCGCAAAATAAACCGCGCCACTTTCGCCAACGCGCAATGTCGCAGGCTCTTCGGTCGCTGGCAGTGCAAAATTATCGCCTGCGTCCATGATGCCTTCAAAGATCACCGAACCATCGGCCGAACGGACGCGCACCCAAGCAGGACGCGCTGCGACCAATTGGACTTCTGGTACAGGGCCTTCGTTCACTTGAATTGCAGGCACATCGCTATTTGGCACGACACCAGCAACAAGCAGCGCCTCTTGCACAACAGCTGTCACGGTCTCGCCGCGATTTGGGTTCAAGCTTGAAATCGGGCCATCACGCGCCACCAAAACAGGCACAT
>Ga0102830_1000523_pt1 | contig 16352 bp, 8 predicted proteins | sample ColrivemetaGS703_FD_84511 | JGI IMG/M metagenome (GOLD analysis project Ga0102830, IMG submission 84511) | Estuarine microbial communities from the Columbia River estuary - Freshwater metaG S.703 | ecosystem: Environmental > Aquatic > Marine > Intertidal zone > Estuary | place: USA: Columbia...
AACGTTAATAATTGACGGAAACAATCTTTTTAAAATTGGGTTTCATGGTGTAAGAGATTACTTCCATAATGGAAAACATATTGGAGGGACTTGGCACTTCATAAACACAATTAGACGGTTTATAGAAGATTACAATTACGATAAGGTCGTAGTATTTTGGGATGGAGACAGTAATTCTTCTGCAAGGAAGACTATCTACCCCCAATACAAAGAACATCGTAGAAACGACATGAATGAGTTTAAAATGGACTCATTCCAAGAACAAAAGGAGAGGGTGAAACAATACCTCGAAGAGATGTTCGTAAGACAAGTTCTCATTGACAATAACGAAGCTGATGACCTCATCGCTTATTACTGTCAAATATCTGAGAACGAACATAAAACAATTTTTTCAGGTGATAAAGATTTGACACAACTTATTTCAGATAAGGTGTCAATCTATTCACCGAATTCAAAAAAATTCTACAAGAATGGGGATAATATCAAGTTACATGACATCGAAGTTCCACACGGTAACATCAAGACCTGTAAGGTTTTAATGGGGGACAAGTCAGATAACATTGATGGCATCTACTTCTTGGGGGAGAAGACATTTGCGAAATTGTTCCCTGAGGTGCTTGACGAAACGGTAACTGTTACCGATATTTTATTAAAGGCTGAAAACCTTTTGAAAGAAGACAAGGAAAACAAAGTATTACAAAATTTGTTAAGTGGTAAAACCAAAACAGGTATATATGGAGATGAATTTTTTGAGATTAATGAAAAGATTGTTGATTTGTCAAACCCCCTTATTACTGATGAAGCTAAGGAATTAGTGGAACTTTATTACCGTGAGAGTCTTGACCCCGACGGTAGAGGTTATAAGAACCTAATCAAAATGATGATGGAAGATGGGTTCTTCAAATATCTACCAAAAGGAGATGATGCTTGGGTATATTTTTTGAAACCCTTTTTAAAGTTAACAAGAAAAGAAAAACGTAAATTCAAACAAGTAAAATAAAAAAAAATAATTATGAAAGAACAAAACGACGCAACGAAACTTGAGTTTTTGATGATGGTTAATGACAACATTATCGTTCAACGATTTTTTAACGTTAGGGATTTTAACCCTAAGGCAAAAAGTTCGATGGACTTGTATCATTTAATCAGACAATTTTCAAACGACATTGAGTATCAACTTAAGATGAAAACGGTTGTCTATATGATGGACAATATGGATGAAATCATGACAAACCCAAGTATGTTAGAGACTTCTTACACTGATGGACCTGAACATATTAACATTTTTGTTAAACATGGGGACATGACAATTTGTCATCGTCAGTTTAACGCGAAAGTATACCCTCCGAAGGTAAGATATACCGTGGACGTACGCCCACACCTAAAAAATTTACTTATGTCTTTGACTGACATTTTTTCATCCAAAAATTTAACATTGGATTACATGGGTGTTCCTCTAACTGTCTAATATTTATCTTTACACTAACAGAGAATTACTATGGCGTCAAACAAAAATTTTGAATATCTTGGTAGCGGATTTCAGCTCCAACTATTAAACCAAATCATCGTTGATAAGGAGTTTGCAAGAACTATTATTGATGTTCTTGAGGTGAATTACTTCGAGAGCAAGTATTTCAAACTCATTGTTCAAATGGTGAAAGAGTACTATGTAAAGTACGAACACACACCTACGTTTGACACACTAGAACAGATTACAAAATCAGAATTACAGCAAGAATTAGCATCAAAAATCGTTATTGACACTATCAAGAAGATTAAAGAAGTTAATGTTGAAGGAGGACAATTCGTTCAAGAGAAAGCACTTAAGTTCTGTAAACAACAAGAACTACAAAAAGTGATGAACAAAGCTCAAAAAATCATCGATGGTGGTGAATTTGAGAATTACGATAAGGTTGAACAACTTGTTAGAACTGCTCTACAAGTAGGTCAACGAGAAGACGGACAGTCTGATGTTTTTGCTAATTTGGAAGAGGTGTTAAACGAGGATTATCGTCACCCAATCCCTATGGGAATACCTGGTATCGATAGACTTTTAAAAGGTGGTTTAGCAAAAGGCGAAATTGGTGTTGTGTTAGCACCAACAGGTGTAGGTAAGTCTACACTACTAACAAAAATTTCAAACCACGCTTTCAACTTGGGTTATAATGTCTTACAAATCTTTTTTGAGGATAACCCAAAAATTATTCAAAGAAAGCATTTCACATTATGGACGAAAATCCATCCTGATGAACTATCTTTGAAGAAAGATGATGTTATGGCAAAGGTTCACGAGATTAAAACCACAATGCCAAACAAACTAATCTTGAAGAAACTACCATCAGACACTATGAGTATGTTACAAATCAAGAACCAAATCAGAAAGATGATTGCTGACGGTGTCAGAATTGATATGGTACTATTGGATTACATTGATTGTGTGGTTCCTGATAGAAACTTAGGTGATGAGTGGAAATCTGAAGGTTCTGTGATGAGAGCGTTTGAAGCAATGTGTCACGAACTTGACCTTGTAGGTTGGACTGCGACTCAGGGTAACCGTCAATCAATATCATCTGATGTTGTAACAACAGACCAAATGGGTGGTTCTATTAAGAAAGCACAAGTAGGTCACGTTATAATCTCAGTGGCTAAGTCATTACAACAAAAAGAGATGAAGTTAGCGACTATTGCAATCACTAAATCACGTATCGGTGATGACGGGGTTGTATTTGAAAACTGTAAATTTGACAACGGAATGTTAGAAATTGATACTGAAAGTTCGGTAACATTCTTAGGTCTTGAAGAACAACAGGAAGAAAGAAACAGACAACGAATCAAGGATTTGTTGGATAGAAGAAAACAAAAAGAACAAACTAAAAAAGAAGAAAATAATAATTAAATTATGGAAAACATATTAAAAGAAAATCCGAGTAGATTTGTTATCTTCCCTATCGAATATAATGATATTTGGGAATACTACAAACAACACCAAGCGGCGTTTTGGACGGCTGAGGAAATAGACCTAACGGGTGATATTAGAGATTGGGAGAACCTATCAGACAACGAAAGATATTTTATTAAAAACGTATTGTCGTTCTTTGCGGCTTCTGATGGTATTGTGAATGAAAACTTAGCGGAAAACTTCCTTAAAGAAGTACAATACCCTGAGGCTAAATTCTTCTACGGATTTCAATTGATGATGGAGAACATTCACTCATTAATGTACTCTTTATTAATTGATACTTATGTGTCAAACCCACAAGAAAAAGACGAGTGTTTTAACGCTATCGATAGATTACCTGCAGTTCAGAAAAAGGCTAAATGGGCTTTAGATTGGATTGAAAACGCGTCTTTCCAAGAAAGATTGGTGGCGTTTGCTGCTGTCGAAGGTATTTTCTTCTCAGGTTCATTCTGTTCAATATTCTGGATGAAATCAAGAGGTATAATGCAAGGTTTGTGTAATGCTAACTCACTTATCTTTAAAGATGAGAACCTACACTGTGATTTCGCAATTCACTTGTTAAATAACCACATCCAAGACAGACCAAGTGAGAAACGAATTAGAGAGATTTTACTATCAGCACTTGAAATTGAAAAAGAATTCATTACCGAATCATTACCTGTTTCGTTAATTGGTATGAACTCAAACTTAATGAAACAATATTTAGAGTTTGTTGTTGACGGATTATTGGTTAAACTTGGTTGTAAAAAAGAATTCAACGTAGAACAACCATTTAAATTTATGGAACAAATCGCGGTTGAAACTAAAGGTAACTTCTTTGAATCAAGAACGGTTGAATACCAAAAGGCGAAGTTAAATGAAACACTTTCATTTACGGACGATTTCTAATTAATTAAACTATATAATATGTCATTAAAGATTAAAAAAAGAGGTGGGGAGGAAGTATCCTTCAACCCACAGAAGATTTATAACAGAGTAAAACGAGCGGCGAAAAGTTTGAGTGTAAACTCAGACGAGATTTTTATTAAGGTAATTACTTCAGTACCAACTGAAGGTTTAATTACTACAAAAGAACTTGATAAACTAGTATATGACATTGCCGCGTCTTACACGGGTAGTCATCACGACTACTCACGTTTGGCATCCTCGGTAGAACTCTCTTCGTATCACAAAGAAACTAATGAAAGTTTCTCTGAGACTATGAATTTGTTATATGGTCACGGTACTATCAATGAAATTTTAATTAACACTATTAACAAATACGGTGCTGAAAACATTGATAAAGTTATCAATCATGATAATGATTATAACTTCGATTATTTTGCTTGGCGTTCATTACAAGAGATGTATCTTTTGAAAACGCCGAGTGGGGTTGCGGTAGAAAGACCACAACATATGTACATGAGAGTTGCTCTTTGGGTAACTAAGACATTTGAAGAAGCTGTTGCGTATTACCAATCATTATCACAACAGTTAATCTCACCAGCAACTCCTATCATGATTAATGCGGGTACAAAGGTACCTCAGTTGGCCTCATGTGTATTACATTATAATAATTCAGACTCTCGTGACGGACTTTTGGGTACCATGAGAGACATTTCGACATTCTCATCTGATGCCGCGGGTATCGGGTTAGCAATGTCCAACATTCGTAGTAAAGAAAGTCGTATTAGTACTTCAGGTGGTTACGCGGGTGGACTATTGAAGTATCTTAAGATTGTTAATGAATCATTAAGATTCTTTAACCAACAAGGTCGTCGTCCTGGTAGTGCGGCTATCTATTTAGAACCTTGGCATAAGGATATCTTTGATTTGTTAGATATTAAAAAGAACACAGGTGCTGAAGAACTTAGAGCTCGTGACCTATTCACAGCATTATGGTTACCTGATAACTTTATGAGAGCGGTTGAAACTAATGGAGATTGGTACTTATTCTGTCCTAACGATATTATCAAAGCTGGTATTAAACCACTTCAGGAGTGTTATGGTCAAGAATATGAAAATAACTACAACAGAGCGGTACAATTAGGATTAGGTAAAAAAACTAAAGCTCAAGAAATTTGGAATAAGATTATTGAATCTCAAGTAGAGACTGGTGTTCCTTATTTATTGGCAAAAGATAGTGTTAACTCTAAGAGTAACCACCAAAACATTGGTGTTGTAAAACAATCCAACCTTTGTGCTGAAATCGTTCAGTATACTGATGAAGAAACCACGGCTATTTGTACCTTATCTTCTATGGTTCTTAAGAACTTCATTAAAGATGGTAAATTTGACTTCAAATTACTTCACGATGAGACAAGAAAAGTTGTTAGAGCATTAAACAAAGTTGTTGATGTTAATAACTACTCAACTGAGAAAGGTCGTAAGGGTGGTATGGAACAAAGAGCAATCGCTATTGGAACACAGGGACTTGCTGACGTATTCTATTTAATGGATTACATATTCACTTCACCTGAAGCTCGTCAATTAAATAAAGATATTTTTGAAACTATCTATTTTGCTGCGGTAAGTGAAAGCAATGAATTGTGTAAGACTGAAGAATACCAACCATATAAGTTTTTTAAAGATTCACCATTATCTAAAGGAGAATTCCAATTCGATATGTGGGGTCTTAAAGAAGATGAACTTTCAGGTTTTTGGGATTGGAAAACTTTAAAAGAAGACGTTGCTAAATGGGGTGTTTGTAATTCATTGTTCACGGCTCAGATGCCTGTTGCATCTTCCGCTAAGATTACAGGTTCTTACGAAATGACTGAACCGGCTCACTCAGCAATCTTTAACAGAAGAGTTGTTGGTGGTGAGATTATGATTGTCAATAAGTACCTTATCAATGATTTTGAGAAGATTGGTATTTGGTGTGAAGATTTGAAAAACGAAATAATCATGAATGACGGGTCAGTTCAAAACATAAACTTCAATAATTACCTCGACCCCGAAGAGAAGACGTATAACAAAAAAGTTAAAAGAATTGAACACTTAATCCCTAAGTACAAAACTATTTGGGAGATTTCGCAAAGAGAATTAATAGATATGGCAGCTGACAGAGCACCATTTATTGACCAAACACAATCAATGAATATATACATGTCAAACCCGACATTATCTAAGATTTCGTCATCACACTTCCACTCATGGAAAAGAGGTTTGAAAACTTTGTGTTATTATGTTAGAACTAAGGCAATATCTACGGGAGCAAAACACTTGGCGGTTGATATCACTAAAGTTAGAAAACCTGTTACTAAAACTGATACACCAACAGTGACTTATACTCAGGAAACACAGAAACCAACTGATTCACAATTTGAATGTTTTGGTTGTTCTTCCTAATCACGACATAATCACGACAATAATCCCGACATAGTGTCGGGATTTTTTATTTTGTAACTATTTATTGAAAATATCACGACACTATATTTATTGTTATGGCAGATGGTTTTACATATGGTATTAATTTCCCCTTTCAAGATTCTTTTGATGGTAAGTATTTAGATTTATCTGATTTTACCGATGAAGAAATTAGAACTGATTTGGTTCACTTGATTCTCACTAGAAAGGGTAGTAGATACTTTTTACCTGATTTTGGTACTCGTTTATATGAATATATTTTCGAACCATTAGATGGACCAACATTTTCTGATATCTCAGCTGAGATTAGACAAGCGGTTGAGGATTATATGCCTAACTTAAAAATTACAAATATTAGTGTAACACCTGGTTCTGAGGGTGAAGAAAATAAAGGTACTTATGTAAATGAAAATGACCAAAGAGAATTTAAGGTTACAAATATAAGTCAATTAGAACATACTGCAAAAATTAAAATTGATTATACAATAACTGATAGTGCTTTTAGTACGTCAGATTTTATAATCATCAATATTTAATAATATATGCCAAATAAGAAAATATCATATACAACTAGAGATTTCCAATCAATCAGGACTGAGTTGATTAATTTCACACGAACTTATTATCCTGAGACAGTTGACAACTTTAATGACGCGTCAGTATTCTCGGTTTTAATGGATTTGAATGCGGCGGTTACCGATAACTTACATTATAATATTGATAGAAGTATTCAAGAAACGGTACTTCAGTACGCACAACAAAGGTCGTCAATATTTAATATTGCAAGAACTTACGGATTAAAAGTACCAGGTATGAGACCATCGGTTTCATTGGTCGACTTCTCAATCACTGTTCCAGCATTTGGTGATAAAGAAGATATTAGATATTGTGGTATATTAAGAAGAGGTTCACAAGTTAGTGGTGGAGGTCAAACATTTGAAACTGTTTATGATATTGATTTCGCATCACCAATTAGTGGTGACGGATACCCAAACAGATTAAAAATACCTAATTTTGATTCCAATAATAAATTAATAAACTACACAATTGTAAAAAGAGAAACGGTAGTAAACGGGGTGACTAAAGTATTCAAAAGAGTAATTACACCTGTAGATGTTAGACCGTTTGTTGAAATATTTTTACCTGAAAAAAATGTACTTGGTGTTACGAGTGTTTTATTGAAAGATGGGACACAATATGCTAACGTACCAAGCACTCAAGAATTTTTAGGTTTAAATAATAGATGGTACGAAGTAAGTGCCTTAGCCGAAGATAGAGTTTTTATTGAAGACCCAACCAAAGTTTCTGATAAACCTGGTATTAAAGTTGGTCGTTACATTCAGGTTAATGACAAGTTTATTACTGAATATACACCTGAAGGTTATCTGAAAATGACTTTTGGTGGTGGTAGTCAATCAGCTGACGAACAATTACGTGAGTTTGCAAGAAACGGTTATGTATTAAATCTTAACAAATACTCTAATAATTTTGCGTTAGGTAGTGTATTAAAGGCGAATACAACATTATTTGTCCAATACAGAGTTGGTGGTGGTACAGTAAGTAATTTAGGTGTGAACACAATTACCCAAATAGGTACGGTATCATTCTTTGTTAACGGACCATCTGAGAACGTAAACACTACGGTAGTTAACTCATTACGTTGTACCAATGTGACCGCGGCTATTGGTGGTGCTAATTTCCCTACTACTGAAGAAGTTAGAAACTTAGTAGCGTTTAACTTCTCAGCTCAAAACAGAGCGGTAACTATTAACGATTATAATTCACTTATTAGAACGATGCCATCTCAGTTCGGTGCACCTGCAAAGGTTGCAATTACTGAAGAAAATAATAAGATAAAAATTCAGATGTTATCTTATGACGAAAATGGTTCATTAACCGAAGTAGTATCAAATACACTCAAGAACAATGTTGCTAATTACCTATCTAATTATCGAATGATTAATGATTACATTTCATTAGAAACGGCTAATGTAATTGATTTAGGGGTTAATGTTGATGTTGTCTTAGATAATAGTCAAAATCAGGGTGCGGTTATATCACAACTAATTAATATAGTAACCAACTTCTTCAGTCCTCTAAATAGAGAAATGGGTGAGAATGTATTTGTATCTGAATTAAGACGTTTAATACAAAGTGAAAATGGTGTGATTGCGGTATCTGATATGCAGTTTTTCAATTTAGTTGGGGGTCAATACTCTTCATCACAAACGTCACAAAAATATTCAGACCCTGTAACTCGTCAAATAGAATTAATCGATGACACTATCTTTGCACAACCAAACCAAATTTACCAAATAAGATTCCCGAATAAAGACATTAATATACGTGTTAAGAATCTTACAACGGTTAATTTTTCTTGATGATTTATTTTAGAAATTAATGGTTTATCTTTTTGAAAATAGTATATAAACTATTTATCAAAAAAGATTATTATGTCAAATTCCTATAGAATAAGAACAAAGCCTGGTGTTGATAGCTCAATTAAAGTCCTGATTGACCAAGAGTTTGAATATCTCGAAATTTTATCACTTAAAATATTACAAAATCAAATTTACACTCGTCAGTGTTCTGACTATGGGGTTATCGTAGGTCGTGTTAGTGTTAACAACGGTTTTGGTATCCCAAACGCCAAGGTTTCTGTTTTCATACCATTAGAAGATATTGACGAAAACGACCCTGTCATATCAGAGCTTTATCCATACAAAACATTAACGGACCTAAACGAAGATGGTTACCGTTATAATCTTTTACCTTACAAACAACAACACGGAGGTCACACTGCCACAGGTACTTTCTTTACTCGTGAAGATGTCCTAACTAACCCAACCTTAATTGAGGTTTACGATAAGTATTACAAGTTTAATGCGGTAACTAACGAAAGTGGTGACTACATGATTTTTGGTGTACCGACAGGTTCTCAAACAATCGTAGTTGACGTTGACTTATCAGATATTGGTGAGTTTTCACTTTCACCTCAAGACTTAATTAGAATGGGTATTGCAACCGACAGCCAAGTTTCTGGTACCAAGTTCAAATCATCAACTAATCTAAGAGAGTTACCCCAAATCCTAACCTTTAATAGAACTATTGAAGTCGAACCATTGTGGGGCCAACCCGATATTTGTAATTTAGGTATTACGAGAACCGACTTTGACGTTAGTGCTGAAACCAAGATTAACATTACCCCAACATCTATTTTTATGGGGTCATTGATATCAACAACTGATGACACTTTCTTAAAAAAGAATTGTAAATCAAAACCAACTGCGGGTAATTTATGTCAATTAAGTACAGGACCTGGTGAGATTTTAGCGATTAGACAAACAATACAACAAGACATTAATGGAAGACCTATTCTTGAAGAATTTGATTTAGAACAAGGTGGTCAAGTTATTGATGAAAATGGTACGTGGCTAATTGATGTCCCAATGAATTTGGATTATGTGACCACAAATGAATTTGGTGAACGAGTAATTTCATCTGACCCAAAAGTTGGGGTACCAACAAAAGGTAAATATCGATTTAAGGTTAAGTGGAATCAGTCACCATCATTGAGTGCCGACCCGATTAAACGAGGGTATTATTTGGTCCCTAACATTAAAGAATATGGGTGGGGTGAAGTTGATTCTGATGGTGAATTTATCGACCCATTACAAAATGTTATGTTAGACCCTAACGACAATGCGAGAGCAATTAGCTCCTACGCATTTAGTTTAGATTGGGATGAATACGGGGACACCGACATGATTCAAGAAGCGATTGATTGTGAGGACAGATTTTATATGATGGAGTTTAACAAAGTTTACACAATATCACAATTAATCTCACAATATAGAAAAGGTTACGGGAATTCTAAAATAATATCGATTAAAGACATTCTTAATAGTGAGTGTGAAAGTGAAAATTATAAATTCCCAACCAATGACGCGGTATACCGTTTTGATATTATTTATTTGTTATTCCAAATATTATTATTAATTGCCACACCTATTTTATTTTTATTAATCGTTGTTGCACACGTAATAGCGTTTTTAGTTTCAGTTGTTATATCAATTTTAAATACTGACATTCTATTGTTAGTGGATAGTTTAGATAAAACTCGTGAAAAAACCCAAGAAGCTTACGATAAAATTACCAAAATTGCTCTACCTAGTTTATCTTACCCTGATTGTGAATTTTGTGATTGTGCTCAAGGTCAACAAACAGCACCATTATTAAGTACTGTACAAGATAATGGGTTAAATGATGCTTATGATGCGTTATTAAATTCGTTATTCTCAGATTTAACTGAAACAACCACCGCCGAGTCTTATGAAGTTGAAGACATACAATACTCAACACCTAATAATAGTTACGAAAACCTTTTTGCGGGTCAGGCGATTGGTATTTCAGGGTCAACAGTGCACCCAATAACCCCTCAAACAAGAGCACCTCAATATCAGGAAATAACTAGTGGTAGTACGACTTCAGGTATTTTTACAACAAGTTTACCATTATACGAAAGAATTAATCTATTTAACAATAAATCAAAATATTTTAATAACTCACCTAATAATCCTGGTGGTGGGGTTAACAGAATAAAAGTTTCGTTTAACCCAGCAAATAATGTGTATCATTATGATAATGTCATCGCTATTTTGGCAGATACGAATTCGGCTCCTTTGTTCCAAGCTGGTAGCCTACTAACGTTCCAACCATTGTTTAATAGTACTGATGTTAACTTAACAGGTTTTACAAGTTTGAATCAGTATGGAACACCAAGTATTACGGGAACTACGATACTAAATGCTGGTGACCAAATAACCGTACAATACGCGGATTTTAACAACCCCAATAACTTATTAACTCAAACATATACCAGTCAGCAAGACCCAAATGATTCGGTTTACGCTAAATTTCCTATGGACATTGAGTATTTCCAAGTTATAACCGCGAGCACGTACTCTGACTTTAACTCAATTTGTAGTTCAACACCAAACCCTAATTCTTTAAATGAAAGATTTTTAAAGAATACCATGAACATCTATAAATTCACGAGGGTATTGTCAAACACTAATTGTGGTAGTAGTCTTTTAACTAATTACTTAAATTATAATCAACAAAACCAATTGGTTGCACCTTTAAATTCGTTGGTTAATTATGAAAACCAAAGAGTTGTTTTCTTGGTTAGAGGTGTTGACCCTAATAGTACTAGGTCTGATTGTGAGTATGATTTGAGTATTTTATACGGGCACTCAAACACTAACGGAAGTGTTGTTGTGAAATCAGGTGTTAACGGTGCGCCTAAATACAAATTAAACCATCCGGTAAAACCTGGTTTTAAAAATACTCAGCACAACTTATCGTTTAACACATCATTAGATTTATATAGTAATAACAACCTATATTTTGATTCATTCCACTTCGTGCCAGCACCAGTTGGTAACACCGCAGGATTCAGCTCGTTCACATCTAACTTAGTGTCCTACTATTCAAGAATGGACAATAATAACGCGGCATTTATACCACAAACAGGGGTACCATTATTGTCAACTGCGTTTAACTTGGGACCTCAAGGGGTTGCGGTTAATTCTAATAATATGTTTACACGAGAATACACCGATTTAACGGGTAATACTTATACAACGAATACAACAAACACTCGTGGATATTTTGATGGTGAAATTATTGAAGGTGGTAGTGGTTTATATGGTACATTACCCACAACTTACTTAACATGTGGATTAGGTTTTGAACCTATGTTTATTGCATCACCTTATTTATCGGTTTACTACGCACCTTCATATCCAACAACCACAACAATTGGATATAATTTAGGTACTTCAGGTAATCAAATTGTAATGAGGTCTGACAGATTACCAACATCAACTAATAGACAAGAAAATATTAATAATAGTTTTGCTTTACAGAGTAACTCATCATTTTCAATTTTTACGGTTAGTGACGATGGTACTTTTACAACTAGTTCTGGTACAACTTTACTTCAGTCACAAACAACTAACGCATCTTTAGATAATGGTGATGATACTGATGAACCATCGTTAATTCAAGAAGTATTCAGTACTTTTGAGTGTGGTGGTCAAGTTCCTTTAGAGTGTTATCAACAAGGACCTGATAATTCATTAGTCGTAGCACCTGATAATAATAGTTGTTATAAATACTCCGACATTTGTGGTGGACAACCTAAAACTGTTAACGGTTGTTATGTGTTTGTTAATACACCATTAGTTTCATTACCGTGTGAGTTAGTGACTTTAGTTGAATGGTCGTCAAGATTGTCAATCACTTATGCCGCATGTCGAAATGTGTTCGGACACTTATTCACCAATAATTGGATTAATGGTACGTTATATGCTTTTGGTTTTAAAAATGATGTTGTTTATTCGTCACCAACGTCTAGTAACCCAAATCAAGTAACAGGTGCGTATTTCTGTCGTGATGTAATAACACTACACCCAACTAATAATTTATACTATAGAAGTTCACCATTTAGAAAGTCTAATAGCTCTTTTGTTGGTAAAAAATCACCTGTAGGATTTTTCGGGTCTTACGATGGTAACGAATATAGTTTACAGTTCCCAACAACAATGATGGATTTAGGTCCAAGAGCGGATTATCTACAAGATATTGTGTTGTCAGACGGTTTTGATGGTTATGTTGCTAATAAGTTAAATAGTAGTAGTTATTCTGATGTTAGTGAGATTTTAAATTTATTTATCGTAACCAGATTGGCAAATAATAACTTTTTAACACAGTTATTCACAGCGGGAGCAGGACCTCTTTCATTCTTTACAAGACCTAATAATATGGTTGATGCGGATTATGCTCAATCTATATCTATAAATTCTGAAGCGGGAGTGGCCTCTTTTGAGTCATCAAATTATAATCAACAAGGACAGATTTATGTTAGTTCATTGTCAGGAGAAGACCCACTTTTTGGTATCTTTTTTACAGGCGATACTCAAGTTAGGGATTATTTAACACCAAAAAGAACGATTCTAAATCCTAACGTTAACATTACAAATTCTTGCGGATTTAATAATATACCTGTGTTTACCCAAAAAGTGCCGATGTATCAATGGAAACTAACTTCAGGTACACCTAGTATTTTTGGTAGTCAAAAGAACGAATGGTATACTACAGGTGTTAATGGTGACCAATTCTTCGCACATAAATACCAAAGTTTAGATAGACTATTAGCATCATCAAGATACTTTAGAACATCAAACCTAAACCAAAATGATTACTTTAAAGGATATATTTATAGTGTTGATGGTTCAGGTAATTTGGAATGGGCTTACAATAGTAAATCTGTTAACACACCGATTGCGGATGCTATAACTGTTGGGGCACCATATCACTTTTATTTTGGTTTAAAAAGAGGTAAAAGTGCATATGATAGATTCCTAGTTAAGTGGGTTGATACAAATATAGTAGTTTTATAAGATGGGTAATTTAAATGAAATAAGAGTTATTTTAGGGTCATTAAGGTACAAGTCAGCACCTGACACTACCTTAATGGTTAATGTACCATTAATTCAAACTACTAAAGAAAATGTTCAGTTTGAGAGAAACGTTAACATTAATCTTGAACAAGTATTTTTTGATGAAAGGCAGGCATCAAATACATTTAGACCTACCGCAAAATTTAATTTATTATTTTACAATGCTTATAGTGGTACGAGTAATTATACCCCATTTGAAAATAGTATGTATTATATAAATGAAACCGCCGCGGCAATTTCACAATGTAGTACAAACGCATTACAAGTTGCTTGGTCAGGTTTTCCACAGTATAATGAATTTGATTTCATTAGAACGGATTACAATGAACCTGGTTATACCCAACCACCAAATAATCATTTAACCTTCGTTCCCAAAAGTGCATCAAGTTATAATTGGAATTTTTATATTAGTTACGCATTTGAAAATGTTTATGATAAACCCTTAAGTGCGGTTGAGTCTAAGACAGGTATGGTAATAAATTGGTTGTCAGGTGATGGTGTACCATATGTAATACTACCAACAACATATAAGGGACAGGATGTTGTTATGTTTAGATGTCCGGTAAAACACGGATTAACTGAAGGTGAATATATACAATTAAATTTTAGTTACAATGGTAGTGATTTATTTGAGGTGTATACATTAGGTGACGGTACCTCAGGTAGTGAGGAATACGTTTTTACAATTTCAGATTATGGATTCACTGGTGGAGGTTTAACCGTATCTGGAACTACAGGTACATTCAAAAGAGTCATCAATCCCGCTAATTTAACTGAAACAACATCAGAATATTATGTTAGAAGAAATAAAATTTTAACATCGTCTGATAACGCTGTCATGGTGAATGCCGGTTTTGACCAAAATATTTTTGGTAAAAAACAAAAATATATGAGTAGTGGTTTAACACCCAATCAAATTGCAAGAGTTGCGACAAAAGAGGGTGCTCAATCCTACACACTGTCCTTCAACGAAGATGTTAGTATTAATAGTTTAGTCGACAACCAAAAAAGACCTATTACTGAGTTATTTGTTACAACAATTTGGAAAGGATATTTTGGTATTACATTTGGAACTCAAAAAACTAATGGTCAAGGATATAACGGTCTACGACAAGGGTATGAATTTAATTTACCGTTAGTTAATAATAATGTTAATAATTGGTGGTCAACATTAAATACCAACTCAGATACAAATCTACCTGTCGATGTTTATAATACACCTATGGGTGCTACAGGTGGACCTGGTGGGACATCAATACCATTTACATACATCAGGTCTTTAAATAAGGGTGATGTATTGGATGGTGACCTTTGTGAATGGAATGATATGGCTCAAGAAGAAAGAGTTATGTCTAGAATATACCACAAATTCACTATGAATCCATTTGTATTTAATGTTACAAAACCACCGCAATCACCAACAAATAGATATGGTTATTATTACAACCCTTTATCACCAATAACATTACGTGTTTATTCTGATTATATTGAGACTGGTGATAAGAAAAATGTTGAAGGAATACCTGATTACTCATATTACTCACAAAATGAGGGTGTTTTCTTATGGAGAGACATATATCCATACGGATTTATTGATTCAACAGGTTTAGGGGTTAATTACCCATTTTTAAATGATAAACATTACCCACACACTGACATAATTTTTAGAATAATCCCTGAGGGAACTAATTATATAGAACAGGTTAGAGTTAGTGACCCATTAATAGATGATTGTGAATAATAGTTATAAATTCATATTAGGTGATATACCACAAGTTATTGAGTTACCAGTTGAACTCAAATGGGATTTCTATGGTCGTGATGAAAGTATTGACCTATACGAAGAGGAAGTTGTTAATGAGATTATTGGTAATGGGTATGATTTTGAAGTTTTAAGATTTACTCATAAAGAATACGGTCAGGAACAAACTAAAATTCAATATGATTTCTTTTTTTATAGTGGTAATACTAATGATGTTAATACCTCGACACCTTTAAATTGGGTATGTAGTTACTTACCTGAAGGTTTTAATGCAACTGAAGTTTATTATTACAGACCAGCCTTCACAAAATCATTTTTTAAATTGGATTTTTATGATTCACCAAACGGGACAACTCAAACTAATTATTTTACTGTTATTTTACCCGTTCAACAGGGCTCTACCGAAACCGCAAGTATATCTACAGCATTACCTTCGGTTCAAATTAAAAAACCATCAATGAGTTTAGATTTTGTAGGTGACTCAGAAGGATTTTATTTGTATTGGTTAAGAAACCCACAATTTTTGGACATTAACACATTTTATATGACTGCAAAATTTTTTGATGCTAGACTTGGTGTTTTTGTTAAACTGATGAATACCTCACAAGGTTCTTTACCTGATAAATTTAACTTTGTCCCTGAAGATAAGTTTTACTATAAAGTTGAATTGGATAGACAAACTAAAACTTACGAAATATTTGACGTGGTTACAAACCAAAGAGTTGGTAACGGAACACCGATAAAATGGTATGAATAC
>Ga0102830_1000537_pt1 | contig 16080 bp, 28 predicted proteins | sample ColrivemetaGS703_FD_84511 | JGI IMG/M metagenome (GOLD analysis project Ga0102830, IMG submission 84511) | Estuarine microbial communities from the Columbia River estuary - Freshwater metaG S.703 | ecosystem: Environmental > Aquatic > Marine > Intertidal zone > Estuary | place: USA: Columbia...
ACACATATATGCCACGGAGGGTTCAAACACATCTAAAATATATTTAGATTTCAATATCTCCATACCTCTGATCGCTTGTTCAGAAGTAAAAGACCCACGAGTTGCCATAATCCATTGGTTCTCGTAATTAAATAATATACCTAACGACCCATCCATTTTTTCTTGGATGTAGACATAGTCACCTTTGGATGGGATGGTACCTTTACTAAGGGCCTCTTCGTAATTAAAAAACTTTTTGAATGGACGAACCAATACCTTACCGGTGGTGTCCTCACTTATTAGTCCGCGGCATTGTAATGTCACCTCATCCCACAGACCTTCATATTGAACTTTCTCAGTGTAGTTCCATATAGTTAATGGTAGAGTTGGATGAGTTTGTTTATACAACAGACCATCTATATAATATTTGTTTAAAATCTCTATCATTCAACATAGTTATCGACCGATGCAACGATCACCTTTAAATTATTATAACACTCCGTATCGGCCCTTGATATTGCCAAATAGAGATTATTAGTTACTACCGCTTCTACGAATCCACCACCCGGATAACCTACATCATCTCTTGTCATCATTACCGATGATATGATATTAATAATATGTGGTGATGTCACCCCATAGAGTAATGCAAACTCTCTTGCAGACTCCATATATTTCTCTACAATGTCCATATCTATTCTAAACTATTTGGATAATACAATAACGTTGGGTTCTTCTTTTGGATATCAGGGATCTCATCTTCAATTGACATAATTTTATTAAACTCCATAACATCAAATCGATCCGTGATCAAATGATAACCATTTTTGGTTGGGATTGTTGCGTGAATCTTATCACCTTGAGGTTTACATGACTCATTTATCACTACCTTGACTTTATGTAGGTAAAGTCCCCCTCGATTATCAATGTCAACGATCCACCTCTTCTCCTGAGTTTTAATTTGACCAACAACAGAGTCAAATAACCCTTTTTGATTATGGTTACCATTTTGAATTCGTTGTGCTAAAGACACCATCATGTTTAATGAAACATCTCTATGATTTTGTTTTTGAACATGAATGTATGCTCGTGATTTAAACATCTCACAGAGTTGGGTAATCTCATCCCATCTACGTTCCAAATGGTCAATACTCTCAATACAATATGTTTTGATTGTCCTTACCGATTGGTGGTTATCTCTTTCACCTTCTGGTTGGTCTTTCTTACGTTTAAAAACATATAACATGTAGAAGTCACCAACCTCTTCAAAATTTAATAACGGTTTTATTATGTTTAAGTTATTAATCATAATAACTCCCCTTCTAAATCCTTAAAATTGAAGTTGTATTTGTTAATGTAATTTGTCCACATTTTCGCCGCATATGCACGTCTCTGTGGTTTAAATGGGAAACGACTTTTTAGTACTCCCATCGCAATTCTCATAAATTGTTCACGTTTTGTTTCCATAATGATATGTATAAAATTGTTCACTCATCAAATGTCCCTTCGGTCCCGCTAACGCTTCCCGAAACGTTATGTAATGGTATACTCGATTCTCCGATATTACCACCCAATTCTTCTGTTCTGTTAAATCCTCTTTTTGATAAAACATCTTTATGTATAAATTCTTTTGTTTCACGATCCCACACGTAGTCACTAAACTCGGGGTCCATATATCCTAAATCACTATCATTAAAAGTTATACTCATGACTCATTTAAAATAACCATAGTTATCCTAGATAAAACGTACAATACAAGAACCCATTTAAGAATTGGTTCCCAATTAACTTTAACTTTCATGACTTTCCTGTTATGATGTTCCAAAGAGTAATCTTTTTTTGATACTCTCTCAGATCGTTTATCAACCATTCAATCCTCTTAGAAGCAATAAGAGGAGAATCTTCTTCACATAGAACTCGAATCTGTTCTAAGTTTTTAATGATTTCTTCGTATTTCATGACGTTTTATCTGTTTCAGTTACAAATATAACAAAAATTTTTGAAAGCACAAGACTTTTTTAAAAAAAAAACCCTCAAAATTTATTGAGGGTTTAAAAATACTGTCTATGTAAAGGTTTGGTTATGCCTCTTCTACAGACGCTTTTCTATAATCAGTAACCAATTTTTTGATTTCACCGATCGCCTTACGGGCTCTTGTTGCACCTGCTTTAGTAGATGAATTGTGGTTCTCTACGAAAGATTCGTAATGTGATTGGATTTGTTCGAAGATTTCTTGTTTAGCACTCATGTTTAAAAATTTAAGTTTATTTTTTTTTATTATGATAAATCAAATATACGTTTAATATTTGAGATAATCAACTACTCTTTTACATCGTTTTTATTAAATGTTGATGATGTTGTGTACCAAATTGGATTTGGTGGGTCACCAATGGTCCATGGTGGACTGTAGGGCGATGTTCCCGGTGGGTTATAAGGGATCGTCGGTTGTATTTGTTGTGGACAATAGACATCGACTACTTCTTTTAAGGTTTCTTTTAATTTTGCGGTCTGATCTTTATTTAATTCAGGACCACAACCTGCTAAGAACCCTCTTAACCAATTAGTAAATTCATTTGAGTTCATATTTTATATGTTAATATACAAAATATAAAAAAATGGGTCGACAAAGTCAACCCATTCACAATTTTTTTAGGATTAATTAGAGTGAATCCTTAACATATAGGTATGCTGAAGAACCTTTACCACTCGAATCTAAGTGATCAACTATTTCTAATTCCTGACCTTTGAAAAAGAATTTATCACAAAAATCCCAATCACCATCAGGGGTTTCTATTGAACCGGGTGTTACTGAAAAATCTTCTGGCTTTGGTTCTTCATCAGATTCAAATTCAAAGTAAAACATACCACCTTTATTCTCCTCAATGTAGAGAACAACGTTATCCGCAACATCATATTCGTAAGGTGGGTCGGCATATTTTTTAGATAGTTCATCTATTTTAGACTCTCCCGGCCAACATGGTATGTTAGTCCCCTCATATTCCTCGTCAACCTCATAATGATCAGTACAATCTTTTAGTAACCAATCTTTCAATGGTTTAACATCACTCCCATAAACTTCTGTTTCTCCATCATAAAGAAAGAAATATGTGGCGTCATCATACCAAAATGGTTTATCATTTCTAAAAATATCCCCATCATATATGTCCCGTATGTTATCCATAAAATACTCGGATAACTCCCACGTATTTTCTTTATTCTCACCAATCAAATCTTTAATTGGTTCGACGTGTTCCTCAGTTACAGAATGGGCGATTGCATCCATACCCCACCCACGAATTTCTAATCTATACTTTTTCATTTTCTTTACAAACGTTTACAAAGTGTTTAATTAAATTATATGTCTCCTTTTCAGCAAAGGTGTCGGATTTCAATTCGTAATAGTCTTTATTTGTTTCGTACTCTAAAGTCCACTCGGCGGCACTACCAATCTCAATATGATCCAAATAGTGTTGGAACTCGTGACAAATGGTGTTAAAGAACTCATAGAAAGTTGTCTTTGTTGACATCTGATATTCCAAATCAATAAAAATAGTTTGGTGGTCACACGCATAAACTGCCATTGGTGACTGACCATCTATCTTACTTAATTTACCAATTTGGAATTTTGGTTTAGTCACACCGAACATATCCGATAGGTATTCCAAAGAAACATCAACCATGCCCTCGGCATCTTCAGTTGTCACACCAAAGTCTTCCCTTAACAATTGTTCACCTAATTCCTTATAAGGATTTGGTTTGAGTATTAATCCACCTACACCGATGATTAATAGAATTACTGAGATAATTAAAATGGGTAAACCTACCATAACTTAAGAATTTACATATAAACGTTCGTGATTGTACTTCGCCACGGGATTATGATCAATCAAACTACCATATCTCGTCTTGGCCACCATGTGGATTGTTTTGGGATCATTATTAATACATTCACCCATTATTTCCACAAAACTGTAATTAGATTCGTCAACTTCTGATTGTTTTGTTTTTGGTAACCCACAGTACATGGCCTCACCAACTTCACTAATAAACATACCTGTATAAAAACCTTTAAGGTTATAACGATCAACAAATCGATCAGCGTTACACCAAATAAAAACAGAATTGTCTTTTTCTTTCAATAGGTCAACAAAACTATCATCAATGATGTATCCGTTATTGGTTTTGAATTTACCTACGGCGAAGAGACCACCGGGAGAACCATGACCCATCATCATAACTCTATCGTGTTTCTTTATCTCCTCTTTAATTTCGTCTTTACTCATACCATGAGTAATCAACGTTAAATCCTCAATGTTTCGATACACAATATCCAAAAAGAATGTTGTTGAATCTTCGGGATGAATTACTAATGTCTTCATATAATTTTTCTTATTGTTGGTACAAATATACAAACTTTTTTTAGAATACCAAAATTAATTTTTTAATTTCCTATCGTGAACATAATGATAATCCCAATCATAAATCGCATCCCACCAATTCTTCAGTGTTGTGTTTTCATATGGTAAGTTATTTTCATGACCCGGTATTGATTGAAACCAATAGATCATCCAACCACCTTCAGGGTCATTACCGATTACACTACGACCAGTCTCACTCTTATAGTATGATGTGGGGAATTGGGTGTTAATCATTATGTTTCTTTTCCACATAGAACTATTAATTAGTTTTTGGGTACCAGATCCGTCAGGTTTCCAATCTTCAATATCAGAAAGTATTTGTGTTGAATTATCGTATTGGTAGGATCCATTCGCATTAACGGGATAGTGTACAGTACCACAACCACGTTCCCTTCCATTAGGACCAACAGTAAACCCTTTAAATTTACCCCACAAAAAGTCGGTACTACCTTCCAAAACATCTAATTGTCTTTCATATTGGTGTCCTCTAACATGTAATATTTTTTCATAACCGTTATGCATCCAATGAGAGTAAACCACATAAGTTTTATTATAAATGGGTAAATCATTGGGTTGGATTGCGTTGACTAAACCATACGCTTCACTACCATAATATGCGTTACTGACATCCCCTGAGGTCGGACTAGACATATTCGATTCAGGTACTGCCAAAGATTTTCTATTAAACCACACCTCTTTTACATCATAGTTGTTTACCAAAGTATCTAATCTAATACTCTCAAATAATTTATGGTAATCGGGGTAGTAACCTTCAGTACTGTCTTGGGCAAATAGATTGCCTGGCATTTCCCTTGAGATTTTCGGCATCTCGTACACATTAATGTACTTAATGACTTTAATACCAATATAAGGTGTGGTATTGTTTTTATACCCACGAAACTTACTTCCCTCTTCAATACCCGCTTTAACTCGAATATTTTGACTAAGGACCCATTTATTATATTCCTCAACAGGAAGTTTTGGATTAACCCCACCATCACCCGCAAAAGGAAAGGTATTTTGGTTTACCGTTTTACCTTTATCGTTTGTGGGTACGTAATTGATAACAATAACATTAATCGTTTTTTGGGAACCTACCGCGGGGGTTGAGAGAAACGGGTCCACATCCACATATTGTATTGGAGTGTAGTTTATGTCCTCATTCACTTCAACAAATTCATCTATGGGTTCAAGGTAGTCTTTTTCACACGATGTTAGTGTTAGGATAAAAACTAAAAAACCTAAAATTTTTACTGTTTTCATAACGAACTTTTTAAATTCGAAACAAAGATAGTGATATTTATTTATATACCAATATTTTTTTGGTATATTTTAAAAAATTAAAAAATATGAAGGTTATATTAAAGGAGAATCAGATTAAAGGTCTAATGGGAAATCTTAGAACTTTAAAAGAACAAAATGATGGTGGTTTCAATCCTACTACTAAAACAGAAACCATTAACTTTAGTGCCGTGTGGCAGGCGGGTAAATATAAATTAACCCAAACCCAAATAACCTCCATGAAGGTTGAATTGGATAAAGTGGTTAATTTTATGAAAGCCAACCCTACCGCAAAACTTAATATAACAATTCAAGCGGGAGAGTCCCAAGTTACAAACTATGATAGGGAAAAATGTTCAAATAGTACATACACCCCTGAGTGTAGGTTAAAACCAGGTGATTTGTCAACCTTCAGATCAAATGAACTCAAAACATATTTGGAGAACTACTTTAAAGGTTTGAAACAAAACGGTGTAATCCAAACAATGCCTTCGGATCCAAAAACAGAAACCATTATTGGTAAAACCAAATACACACAAAACGTCGATAAACCTAGTGATCCTAAATATGTTTCGGAACAGTTCGTAAAATTATTGATCAGTGCCGAGGCAACTTATGATTGTTTAGTTGGTATGAATATTAAAATTGCATATGACACTACGGGTCACACGTGTGATGAGGCAATCTTTGCTGTAAAAGTCAATGGTGTGACATTGGGGATTGCCAATTTGAATAATAGTACTATTGATATCTCAACAAATATACCGAGACCATTTAAAATAGAAACCTACATAAATAATGTGAATCAGCGTTCAGGTGCCAAATTAACTTATGATCCTAAGGCTACGATAACTGCTGAAATGGGTAAGAGTCACCCAACCCTTGCAAAATATGTTGGTAAAACTATGGGTCAAGTTGCAACTGAAGTCCCTGAAGGAGACATCAAACAAAAAGTAAAATCAATCCAAGGTAGAGAGACCGATAATAAATCAGGAGGTAGGAGAGCTCAAAACTTTGTTTTAGACACCGCTAAGGCTCAGGAAATTGTTTCTCAAGCGTCAGTTAAAGATAGGTTGGTTATTAGTTTGAAACCTTTAGTAGACAAAACCGGACCCTATCGTGTATTCTATAGTAAGGGATCTCATAGTGAGGTTCCATCAGTATACATTACGGGTAGAAATGGTGATAAGAGGTACGCAGGAACCCCCAACTCAAAAATGGTTAGGGGCTCAATGGTGGAAACCGTTATCTTAACTACGGATCTTTGTGGTAACCCCATCAAACAGTAATTAATTATTTGATCCCGTAGTATCTTCCTTTGGGTAAGATTCTAAAGTTTCTTTCCAAACCTTTTCTTGTAGAACATTAACGAGAGAGTCACGCTCTGAACGAGTCATCCATTCACAATTAGGTGTGAACCATACGTAATCTTCTCCTGTCTTTTCAGAGAGATCGTACATCTCTTGGATGTTCTCTGTTGTGGGGTAACACTCTCCGTCTACGTAGTAAACTAACTCTTTCTTTGAACCACAAGAGGTCAACAATGCGACCGTTCCTAAAATGAAGAATAACTTTTTCATGACTTTCTGTTTTAATATCATAGTACAAATATACATATTTTTATGATATCACAAAATTTTTAGTTAAAATTCTTTTGCGGATAAAAAGTACCCACATTGTGGGGAGTTAACCTTTGTTATTCTTTTTGATGGTCTTTATTACTAAAATAACCAATATGAATATTATTCCACCTAACAGTAAATTAAACAGGTAGGTGAACATTAGACTTTCTCTTTAATTGGTATATGGTATCCAATACCACCTTGTACACCGGGTATCTTACCAATTTTTTCTTCCAATTCTAATCTATCGACAATACGAGAGTCTTTATTATAGATCGCCCATTCCCAATCTTTATCGGGTCGGTATCCCGGTGGGATAAAGTCTTTATGAACTGATGGGTCCCAACTACGAAGTGCAACAAATTTACCCATGAGAACTTTATCTTCTGAAGTTTCAAGTATGGTCATTCCCTCATAAACTTTCTCTAAAGATGGTTTATTGTAAGTTACGGTGTATCCACAGCGTAATGATTTTTCCAAATCCTCATTACTACGTTTACTAATAACCAACATTTCAGACTTATTATATTCATGACCATACTTTTTAGGTACGTCCACGTTTACCTCTTCCATTTTGGAGATATTAGAAATCCCAACTGTTTTTACCGCCATACCTGCGGTGTCGAATAATTCGGGATGTGTCATCCCTGACTTTAGAATTACTTTAATCTTTTTCAGTTTCATTTTGTTCTTTTTTTAAGATTACTTTACGGATTCTATTAAACAATTTTTCAAGGTCCTCGATACCATCAACCGACCATTTTTCTGTCTTTAAGACAAAGAAACAATCGTTATCTCTGTCGATACCCAATGAACTTTGTGTCTCTATCGTTAAGAACTCATAATCGTCATTATCTGAAATGCAATTACCGTCTTGGGAAAATTTAAAACTTGCCTCCTCTAATAAGGTTCCTTGTTCTTCCATTATATAAAATTTATTTCATTTGTTTCGGGGTCCCAATCAAACGTTATCGGTTTATTTGTGTATCGATAATTTTCGTTTAAGATAGATGCATTAAAGAAATGAGTACCATTATGGAACTTATAACCATAACTTCCATGAATATGTCCAAATACATTTATCTTAGGTGGTTGTTCATCTACCTTAACTCTTAATAACTCACAACCCAAATGAGGTTGATTGTATGGGGGTCCACTTACATCTAAATGGTCTTGTGGAGGTCCGTGTGTAATAAGAATGTCGGTTTCTTTAGGAATCCAAAACCATTTTTCCTGTAAATCCTCCCCCGCTCGAGGTAAATTAAATGCCCAATCGTAAAACTCAGGTTGCCACGGACTACCGTATAATTTTACCCCTTCGATGGTTGTTCTCTGATCTAACAAATACTTTATGTTGGGGTATTCCTCTAACCTTTTAGGTATTTCTTTCATTTCAATCTCAAACAGACGATCGTGATTACCCGCAATTAAAACCTTATGAGTGTAAATGTCTAATCCATTGTACCATTCTAAGAATTCAGATGCTTCACTCCAACGATAACCACTATTCATAAAGTCACCCGCATGGATAATCAGATCACCACCCGTTAGGTCAACCTCACACTTTTTATGTAAAGTATGTGTGTCGGAAATTAAAGTTACCCTCATTTTAATGATTTGTTTTAAACCATTTCACCAATATACTTGCGGTTTTATAGTTAGTTGCCAATGGTATGTTATGAACATCACATATCCTCATTAACATTGAAATATCAACGTCGTGAGGATGTTTATCTAATGGATCTCTAAAGAAAATAACTCCCGTTATTTCTCCTCTAACTATCATAGATGCAATTTCCGCATCACCACCAATAGGACCTGACGAAACCTTCTCAACTTTGTCAATACCCGCGTGTTCACAGTGTTTTGCCGTTGTTCCTGTGGCAACAATATCTACATCTTTTCTGTTAAAAAAATCTAATCTCTTCGTAACAAAGGCAACCATGTCCGCCTTCTTATTATCGTGAGCAATAAGTGCAAATTTCATGTATCCACCTATTTTATTTACTTCTGTCATTATATAATTGAATTACCATTTTCCAATATGGAGAGGTCTGATGTGGATAATCTTTCCCACCATTCATCCTCTAAGTCCTTTAATTTGATAGGTTCACTAGTAATTGGGACACCGTATGAGTCACACTTATAAACCAATCCTTCTTTGGTTACAAAACTATCAACTGAGTGTAGATATTTCATGTTATAATATAAATAAAATATTAGACAAAGTCAATTTCTCGTACACCTTCCTTCCTACGATGAGACAGACTCATTTTTTTAAACATGTTTCGTTTATTAAAACCATCTTTAACTCCATCAATAGTAATAACTGGTCGAGACTTATCTGAAGTGATAAGAGTTATTTTAGATAACCCCACCAAACGATATAGGAACGGTTCGTATAATTCCACATCTTTAATTCTAAAATACTGTATCTCCTCAGTACTAACACTAAACACACCCTTACGTTCAATGATTGAATCAGGAGTATAATTCCATGTATTGAAGTGTAGAACGATCATCTTCCATGCAAGTGCAAATCCGACAATCACACCCAATGGTGGGAACATAAAGAATAGGACAATGGTGACACACATGTAACCAAAATTCAACCATTGTGATGGTCGATCAAATATACCGTTCGTTCTCATAACCCAATAGAAATTAATTCGTTAATAGTTTTTTCCGTGTTCTCGTGAAGAATACCAATACCACCTTTCTCAATCCACTGATCGATGTTTGATTTTCTATCATCGATCAATATACTGTTTTTATTTGAATACTTCTGTTTATTATATGAATATTCCAATACTAAAGGTGTACCGGGGAGTTCTCTATCTACCCATTTCTTTTTACCTTCTCTCGAACCAAAACCTCTACGTGATGGAGATGAAAGGATAATTGGGTAGTACTCTTCAATATATGACCATAGACGTTTTCCGTCGGGCATCCACTCTAGGTTCTCCCAAAACTCGACACCCGCGTTATTGATAGGTTCCCAAAATTCGGGAGTACTGTGATAGGTACCATCCAATTCTAACGCGTTAGGTAAATCTTTATACCCCTTTTCAAAATCCACTATGACACCATCCATGTCACAAAAGATCTTATATTTTAAATTTTCAAATAACGACATACTATTCAATTGAAATGATTTCATATATAACATCTAACATCTCAAAGTTCTCACCCACCTGTTTACCTTTGAGGTTCTTTCCGAGAGTACTTGTTGGTGTTATGTGACCATATCCATCAGTCGTACCCGACTCTTCTGATAAGAGAAATCTGAAGTTCTGTACGCCCGCTCTCGATACTAGAACTTTAGAACCTAAACTCACAACCCTTTCACCTTCATAATCAGAATTAACCCACTCCTTAAACGAAGTGATGTTTGGGTTGGTGAATCTCAACACCCCGTCTGTCCATCGACCTATAATATATTCTTCATACTGTCCCTGAGGAAAATGATTAAGAACGCCATTATATGGGTAATCGGTGCCTAAGTATCGGTAATAACCTCTATCAACATGTTCGAATAAAGGACAAACAAATCCCATCCCTTTATTCCAACGATTGTAGGTTAGGGCCGTGACGTTGTAGTAATAGTCCATCTCCCTCTCCATTAATTCTTCCAAGTCACTTCTAAGGTAGTGCTTGTTCAACTCCAAATTATTATGGAACATCTCCGTGAGTAACTCTACTCTGTTTTCTGTTTTAACCATGATTAAATTGTGTAAGGAAGATACCTAATGAAAATACGGTTAACAATGTTAAACCAACACCAATGATGAAACCCTGTAACTTCGGGTTAAGATCTTCAAACTTCGGGAACATAACTTTCTATTTTAGATAATAAATTTTCAACTTCTGTGGTATTTTGATATCCTAAGACATCGTCGTATGCGTCAACGAAGAACTCTCTAGTAAAATCTCCATCTTTGAATACCGCAACTTCGTACATCTCGTATTCCTGTGGATTCGATAAGTTCTCTCGTGGTGATGAATATGCGAACTGACCCGCAACTATAGAAACCTCTAAACCGTTTGGGAATGGTACTCGAGCCGACCACCCACCGTAGGGTTTCTCTTGAAATTTAATGTTTTTTAGTTCCATGACAATAATATTAATAGAACAAAGATACTACAAAAATTGTAATATCCAAAAAAAAACACAAAAAAGTTATGATATTTTAATTTTTCCTTTCGAATAACTTCTCGTTAGTCACATAAGCAACCAACCTATCTAAGTCTACCTTACCACTATATCTCTGCCAATTTTGTACATTTTCATTGGACTTGTCCAATGAATTCATGACGATATCTACGGTCTTTGTTTCACAATCAAACCCACTTCTTAGTTCGATTCTTAAATCTTCTCTACTGTAGTTGTTACCTCCACCGAAGAACTTTTTTCTAACCTCAATCAATTTATCCTTACCCTCCAAACATTCGGGGGATTGAGATAACTCCTCTTCTAATTTAGTGGTATATCCCTCAAAATGACTTTCCATTTCTTTTAGAGTCGGGTACTCCATATTCATATTCCACATAGGATTTTCATATTCGAAATCCAAGTTATGGAAACTAACAAAGGCACCGAAGAAAGAATCTAAATCTGTTAATTCAGTTATACCTTCTTTCTGTATGAACAATGCCATTTGAGCGGGTGAAATACCTATAAAAGTTTCATTAACCCTAATTAATCTCTCAATGTTATTTAATTCAGTTTGTGATGCCGTCCTTACTGAGTCTTCATTTAAATAAGCATATTCATCAGCATAGTCACCAATAAGATCGTCCCAATAACCATCCATCAATTCTCTATATTTTTCATAGGAATCGACACCAGGTAAAACAACTACTTTTTCATAGTATTCTTTTAAAAGAGAACCAATGTGATCTTCGTACCAATCATCATCACCCATTTCGGTGATATCAGACCTTAAATTTTCACTATGATCAGCATATGCGTCGGAGTCGTATGTGTATTGTCTGGATGTGTCCGAACACTGAGATAAGTCACTGTCGTCCACATTATGTAGTTGGAACTCTATTATATTTTCTCTAAAATTCCATTCGATCGATTCTAAATTATCGTCGTTAATAAAATTCGTCTGTAAACTCTCAATGAGTTCATCCCCATCTTCACTAACCAATAATCTAACTAATGGGTTGTCGCTGTCACCTATTGCCCTCTCCACCAATTTATCGGTTTGTTTGGGTCCCAAGTATTTTAATTTATCAAGTTCATTAGAATCAACTTCAGTGTCATCATATAATGACGGATAGAAATATTCAGTAACCTCAGGATGATTCTCAAAGAATTGACCGGTATCTATTTTACGATCATTCTTATCCATAAACTGCTCCGTTTCAAAATGGAATTGGTATTTGTCCGTTGGGTTCTCTCTGTTAATCATTACATATAATGATCCCCTACCATTGTGGTGAGAGAAGTGATTCTTTCTATCTCTGTAATTTGTGTTAGTTGAGTATGGACCCCACGCAGTACACCATTCGGTGCCTGTTCCTAAATAAGCCGCAGCCTTTTCAGATTTTGGAGTATAGATGATCCATTTTTCACCACTCAATAAAACTTCATACTCATCTTTTGAGAGTAGTCCAATCAAATCATATACGTTAGATGTCTCACTCGAATAGTACTTCTCAACCTTAGTGAATAAGTCTCCCAAGCTCTTAATCGCATTCATATCAACAGGAACTTGGTGTTTGTAAACCAATGTTAGGTAATCTTTCGCCTTTGGAAAATCCTCAGGTTTAAGATTACCTTCTTTAAACATCTTTAAGAGTAACTTGGAATATTTTCCTATTTTTTTAATGTCACCTTCTTTGTTTCCGTCAACTTTCGATGCAGGATCTAAAGAGATTATACGGATAAACATGTCCCTGTCAATGTCAGAATAAAATTTCTGATAAATCTGTTCGGGAGCAGCCTCGATTAATAATTCGTAAATGGTTTCAATTAACTTCATAACCCATAATCACTTTCCGCATCATACAATCTATCTGAAAGGATTTCATTGTATTCTTTATCATCAACATCAGGGTACCATCTGTCATCTAAGTTTAGTTTTGGTTTCTCACCATACCCATCGTACATCAATTCATAAAAAATAGCACTACTATCATTTACTTCGAAGTCCTCTATAAATTCTAAAAATTCTTCGGGATCTTGGGGTAAATCTGTAAAATAGTCTTTTAATAATTTGGTGAAATCAATTTTTATTTTGACACCCTCATCATTCATTTGGATTACCTCCCCCAACTCTTCACATGTATCTTTTAATTCCTCATATAAATGATTGTGGTAACTAGACGCTTCCGCATCACTAAGTGCCGATCTAAGAGCCATGATAATGTTCTCGTCCTCATCAAACTCATTAATCAAATCTTGTAATGAATGATCAGAGTAATCTTCAGGGTTACCACCATTTTTAGTGATTAATTTATCAATGATACCCTTTATTCTGTTTTCATTATCACTATTTACATGATAATCCAACGCACCTTCCCAATCACCGTCATAAGAATTTCCATCCCATAGGTCCCACGTCTCTCCACTTAAAACAGTTTCAAAAAAACCTATTGTTTTTTCCCTACCATCTTTGTCGGTATATCTTCTAACGGTCCAATCACCGTCTATGTATCTATTTAAATCGTCAGGATCAATATCTAAAACAAAATCAAATAAACCCAACTCGATAGCAATACCGATGGTTTGTTCACTTCTGAAAAACTCTGGATTCTTTTCGAACAGTACTTTATAGTATTCTCTTTTCTTATCGTTTTCTAATAACGAAGTTAATTTTATCCCCACGAAGTTTTAAGATTATAGAATTTTATTTTTTTGTGACTTTACCCATATAGGCAGAATCATCTATAGTCCCATCATCTTTAAAAATGAAGAAGTTACCATCAGGGTCTTTAGCCAATTTTAGTGGGACACCATTATCGTCACCCATCGCCAACTTTTCATTATCAGAATTGTCGGGAGATAAATCAGATTGATCTAAATCTTTTTCGGAATCGTAGTCATCCGCACCCGGAATTTCTTCAGGACCTTGTTGACCTAATTGCATTATTTCAGGATCTGTTGAACCTTTCCACTCTTGTTCCTTAATAATATTTTCTACGATGTTTTGGATATCCTTTTCCGTTAACTTAATGACTTTTTTCGACATAATATAGTTTTATTTATAAATATCAATGTCTTTAAAAAAGGGTAAAACTAAATCCTTATCAGAAATTTTAACTTTGCCCATTACTTCCCAATTGATATTAAGTTGGGGATCGTTATATATTATTCCACCCTCACTTTCTTTATTGTATTTATTATCCACCTTATATTGGAATAGTGCCCTATTCTTAGTCGAGAAACCGTGAGCACAACCCTTAGGTACAAAAACCGATCTTCTTAACCCTCCGTTCAATTGAACTGTAACAATTTTAGCGTAAGATGGTGAGTCTGGTCTTATATCCACAATAACATCTAAAACCTGACCGTAGACACATCTTACCAACTTTGCCTGTTCGTATGGTGGTTTTTGAAAATGAAGTCCTCTAATGACACCTTTCTTAGACATTGACTCATTTTCTTGAATTATTTTAAAATCAATACCCGTTTTGTTATAAAATTCTTCGGTGTTAAATGAGACATTAAAAAAACCTCTGTTATCATCCATTCGATCCCACTCTACGATGTAACAGTCATTTATGTCAGTTTTGGTTAGTTTCATAAATTTTATCTGAAATTTGGTTCATTAAATCTTTATGGTAGATGTTTATTAAAACATCATCCCCACCCATTTTGGTGAACTGAGTTTTAAAATTATTACAGTAATTAATAGCACCTTTTATATGGATTTCATTTTGGCAACTATCTATAACCCTAATTGCCTTTTGATATGTGTTTAATATATTAATCATAACTATTCATCTATTGTTTGAATGTAAATCGGGGTCTGTTCACCCACATATGCATTTAAAACGTTATAATCTAAGTACTCTATAGCCTCTTCATTTGAAAGACCTTCACTTATGAGTACGGTAATCATTTTATCAATGTCGTATATGACCTTACCTGATAAGGGCTCTATACCGATAACCGCATCATCAAACCCATCCGCTTGTAACAATTCAAGTTCGGGGTACATCTCCTGTAGTTTATCTATATTTCTCATATAGACAATATAAGGAAAATATTTTATTATATCAAAGTTTTGTCGGTATTTGTTTCTATTCTACATTTTTTATGTATACCATAAAACGTATTGACCTTATACTTATTAAAGGTAAGTGAAAGAAAATCAAGTAAATTTCTTAGTGTTGCGTTGTCACCGGAGTTTTCAATCAGATCCTCATAATAAAAGAATGGGTTACCACTTCTCTTTGATTCTTCAATAAAAATCTGATTTCTTTCATCCATTAGTTTTTTTTCAATTTCGATTTTAATTGGATGAACAATGGACATATCGTATTTTTTTTGAGTATGCCATTTTGTATCTAAATCTATAGACGAGAGTGTATTATGGTAAGTGAAACTTTCACTTTGCAATTGGGTATTTTTTCTTAATAAATAAAAAACCTTATCAAATTCATTGTTTGTCCATTCAATAAAATTTTCATATCCACTCACGCCAAATGGATTATGATAAAAGGGCATCTCTTTTAAGATTATATTATCTTCTTTAGTGAATTCATTGGACCAGTATTCGGGTACACCAAAGACTTTATGAAACGGTTCGTTAAATGTCTTATAC
>Ga0102830_1000539_pt1 | contig 16072 bp, 19 predicted proteins | sample ColrivemetaGS703_FD_84511 | JGI IMG/M metagenome (GOLD analysis project Ga0102830, IMG submission 84511) | Estuarine microbial communities from the Columbia River estuary - Freshwater metaG S.703 | ecosystem: Environmental > Aquatic > Marine > Intertidal zone > Estuary | place: USA: Columbia...
AGTTGCTTCAAACTTCTTAAGGAAGGGCACCACGCCTGTGTGTTGTACCTCTCCGCCTCTGATTTTGCTGTTGATGCCACGAATTCTACCAGCGTTAATACCGATACCAGCCCTTTGTGAGACGTATTTACCAATAGCCATATCGCTGCTAAAGATACTATCGAGGGTGTCATCAACATCAACGAGAACACAAGATGCAAATTGACGAAGTGGTGTTCTGACCCCCGCCATGATTGGTGTGGGAATGTTGATTCTGTGCCTACTGATTGCGTCATAATATCTCTTAACGTAATCCAAACGTGTTTCTTTTGGATATTTAGAGAAGATAGTCGCAGCGATCAAAAGATACATAAACTGCGGAGTTTCATATAGTTCTCCGGTGCTGCGATCCTGTACCAAATACTTATCCGCAACCTGACGAAGACCGGCATAAGTGAAGAGATAGTCCCTATCGTGATTTATAAAAGACTCAAGTTTCTCGAAATCCTCATCGGTATAAAAAGACAGGATCTCATCATCATAAACTCCCATCTCTACACATCTTAAGGTATGCTCCTTTACGGTTGATGTCTCACGTATTCCCCCGAAGATTTGCTTACGAATCGCAAACAGAAGCAGGCGAGCAGCAACAAATTGATAGTTTGGATGATCCAAATCAATTAAATCAGAAGCGGAGCGAATTAGAATCTCCTGAATCTCTGCGGTTGTAATGCCATCATAAAATTGAATACCTGACTGCATTTCGACCTGACTTGCGGAAACTCCGGCAAGATCTTTACATGCTTCCTCCACCATTATATGAAGTTTATTTAAATCCAGAGATTCGGTAGAACCGTTTCTTTTAAATACCTGTGTTCCGTTACTCATACTTTTTTCCATTCGTTAAACTTTACTTTTGCTTCTAAACCTGAATAAGTATTTGATTCTAACATATTTTCCGGATCATAACCGGCAATTACAAGATCATTAATATCTTTTTGTTTAATACTTGTGGGCCATATGACTACCTTATCACCTCTGTCGATGGTTTTTGAGATTCTGTTGATGATTTCTCTGTTGCGTGGTTCATTATCAAAAACCCAAATATAATCGCTCCAGCCAAACGACCTAATATCAATATCGGACCCACACATAGCAATAGCATTTTTAATGAATGTGGAGTCGAATGGTCCTTCGACAATATAAACTGGTTTTTGGGAATCAATTTTTTCAAGTCCGTAAACTTTTGGAGCATCATCAACAAGCATTATGGTGATATATTTATTATAAGAAGATTCGATTGATCTTCCCTGAAACCCAATCAAATTATTATCAATATCATACATCGGTATAATAATACGAGATTCATCTTTATCAGTATTCTTAAATGTATGTTTTTGTTGATTTGCCCATTTTTTAAAGTTTTCGGCAAAATAAAACTTTTCTGGATTGAGTTTTCTTTTCTCAAGATACTCTTTGGCAACAGGAACTTCTGCTGCCTTTGGTAGATCTAATTTTTTTGTGAACTTTGGTTTACTGAACTCAAACTTCGGTTCTTCTACCACAAAGTTCTTTCCGGTAAATCCTTCCTTAAACTTCTCCAAAGTATATTGCTTATGAAGCATCGGGTCTATCTGTTTAAGAAAGTTATTAAAGGATAAACTTACTCCACAATTATGACACTTATAATTTGTGTTGTTCTTAATCTGGTACAAGTATCCTCTTGTTTTTGTTTTGTTCTTCTGGGAGTCGCCACAAATAGGACATCGGCAATTATAAAGATCTGCCTTAACTCTCTTGAACTTTTCCAAGCGAACCGAAACTAATCCAATATACTTGGAATCAATTAAATCCATTATAAGAGGTTTTATTACTTCTTGCTCTCTATTCTAACAGGTTGTGGGTCAGGAGTCAAGATGTCAATTATGACTGGAGACTGGGAAAGGGCAAATGAAATAAAAACAACGGCACCGAGTATCATCCAACGAAACTTTACAACTTCATCAATTTTAGTTTCTAATCCATCTATTCTTTTTTCTACTTCTTTATGTTGAGATTTATTTTCACTTCTCATATCTTCGATTGATTTAGATATTGATTCATCTGTCTTCGAGCACTGATCTATTTTTTCTTCATGGACCGCAAGCATTTTAGAAATGTTTTGACTGGTTTTACCCATGATTTGAATTGCTTCGTCTATTTTTCTCATCATGACCTCATAAGAAGATAAACGTTCTTCTAAGACGGCGAGTTTTGTTTCTGAATTTGTAGGTTTGTTATCGAAGATCATTTTAGGAAATCTGAGGATTGTTTGACTCTACAAAAACTAAAATCTCAAGTAGATTATATGATTATTTATTGGTTTTAGATTTATTTAATTTTCTTTTTTTAGCAAAAAACCTTCTCATAAGATTAGTTTTACCTCTACTCAATAGTTTATCATACCCAGCATGTTCCTGATCTCCGGTCGAACTATATCCTGCTCCTTCTGGACCACTTCCGGTATTATTCGTGGGAGTAACAGCGACACTCATACCCTCTTCTTTAATATTTCTAATAATCGAAATAAGTTTATCTATTTTATTCATATTAGATTTTTTGCAATTGAGAAAGACATTCTTGATCTACTTCAATATCATGTACTTGAGTTTTTGGATATTCCGGAAATCTATTTAGAAAAATTAAAAAACTTTTAATTGAAGACCAAAGATCTTTATCTAAACTATAAAACAATAGAGGAACTGCGGCATCATTAAAAACATTAAAGAGAATGATAAGATGATTCAATATTAAATGTGTTTTTAATTCTCCGGTATTCTTATATCTTTTTAATAATCTTTTTACATAGCGTATTCTTTTCAAGTCAGCCTCAAAATCCTCCATCGTCACCGATTGAGGATTTTCATAATATTTAATCGCAAATAATGTATAATTATTCTCATTCAACTCATCAAATCTCATATATTATTATGTGTAATCAAGAGTTGCAGCAGAAGAGTAGACAGTTGCGATACCGGTAGTACTAACACCAACACGATACTGGAATCCATCAGGAATATTAGCACCGACAGTTGTTGAACCAATTCCGACTGTTGAGGTGGTTACGTTGCTATAGATTCCAGTATTGGTGAGGTTAGTGAACCCGGCACCGACATAGGAAGCATACTGCCACTGGAATGCGAGAGGTGCTGTTGGTGTTGAGGTTGCGACAACACTAAACGATCGTGCCGCAGTTGTAGAAACTCCACTCAGACTTACTGGTTGAGTAGTAATCGTAATGTAACGGTCTGGGAATACTGCATCATCAAGAGCATCACCAGTTGCACCATAAGTTGCGGGAACATTAGAACTAATGCCAGACATAGCAACAAGAACTTCTGACTTAACTCTCAGATTTCCATGCATATCAGTATAAGTATGTATTCCAACCCAACCAGCGTGTGCTACTTTATACTTAGAACCGGTTGCGGCATTGGCGGCGGCTTCATATTCGTCTACACCGTAAACCGCATTAGTTGAAGAAGAATTACCAATACCTGGTATTGTTGAATAATTCTTATCTTCAAGAGTATAAATCGGTTTTTGAGTTAAAGTATAACCAACTCCAGAAATTGCCGCTCCACTCAGATATTGAGTTGTTGCGATTGAAATAACTCGATCAGAGGTAATTCCGGAAATTACTGCCTGTCCGTATGTGCCTCCTACACCAATAACAATTACAGTTCCTGTTGAAATGCCAGCAGCTGTAAATGAAGTTCCTGCTCCCGTAATAGTTTCAGTTGCATAATTTACTGCAACTGTACCAGGAGAAAATAAATTGTCTGCCTTGCCCCAAAGAGCCATGTTTCTTACCCTTAATTCTTTTATACTGATATTTATAAAAAAAGGAGACCTTATATTTGGTCTCCTTTATATTGATTTATTTATACTCAGGGTGTTGGATCTTTGGCACCCTTATTTTCTAGAACTTTTCTTACTTGAAGAATAACAAATGATGCAAGTCCGTTTGATTTGACTTGTGGAATCGCTCCTAAAAGTTCAGAAACGATCAAAAGAATTGTTGCTACGGCTGCCTCGTTTGCGAGTACCCAAGCCCAGATTACTGCTACTGACATAATTTACCTCGTGTGAAGAGTATCCTGTATTATTTAGAATTAATCATATCTAGAACCGGGACGTTGTTCTCTTGCCCTTTCTTTATTAGCACGACGAACATCCACTATGTGTTTTGGAGATTGTCTTCCGGAACCAGGCTCACCGGCAACTGGTGGTTTTTCTCCAGGAACTTTTGGTTTTTGCTTTGATGATCCGCCGTATAGTGGTCTTAATTCTGGTTTCATTTTTTTAATACGCTCACTTCCACCTTCCTCAGATGAGCGACCAGTTGTGAATTTCTTTCCAGTTTCCTTAGCAAATCTTGTCAATTCATCAATCACATCTCCTTCTGGTTCATAAGACATCTTAAGACCCATCGCTCTCAATTTATTCTTCACAAGATTTATCTTTGTCTTCATGGAACGGGGATCTTCTTCTTCATCATTCATCTCTTTATCATCAGAATCATCACACTTTGATTCCTTTACTTTTTCTGGAAGACCTTCGTGTTTAGTTTTGGCAAAATCACGAAGTTTTTTCTCACCCATCTCTGCCATTTTCTTAACTTCTTCGCTCGCATCTGGCATTTCACCACGCAAATAAGCAAGTGCCATTCCGGCAAGTTATTGTTGATTTTGACTTACTGCCTTTTCCTGAAGAGAATGAACTTTTTTAAGAAACTTTGTGTATCCGGTTTCTGCGATCATCTCACCCTCAAGTTCTTGATGCATCATAAGTTCTCTTCCACTTCCACTATCTCTTCCGGTTCCAAAGGGATTATAAACTTTACATTTATTTTTTCCTTTCATCGGTTTAATTTGTTTATTTTCATCTCCATTATCCTTTTCTCCAATAAACTCCTCTCTTACGCTTGAAGTATCTTTACCATCGGGAGATCCACCTTTTTTACGTTGTATTGCGTTATGAACTGAACCACGATATTCTTTGGCACCACTTTCAACTTTACCATCGCCATCATAATCCCTTTTCGCAAGACCCTTACCAGCGGTTACACTTGCGGTTTGGGAACCCTTTGTTCTTTCGCTTTCAGTTGGTTCTGGACTTCCATATAGATCGAGCATTTCTACGGAAACAATATTTGGATTTGCGCGAAGTTCGTTAATTTTTGAACGATTTGCCATCCGAATATAAGAGTTTCCAGTATCCTTATCGGTTACTCGTACCTTATATTTTCTCTCTTCTGGACTTTGATCTGCCTCACCCAATTCTCTTTTAAGTTCTTCAATATATTCTTCATCGATAATTCTAGAAGGTTGTTCCACAAAAACGGAATAAAGTGCTCTGGCAACGTTCTGTGAGGCAAACTCCTTCATTTCTTTTACCTGATTATCTCCCGTCACAATTTTTCTTGCTCTTGCTTTAATTGGTTCAGGATACTCTGATTTATTAATTCTATCCAATACTGCCTTTACCACAGCAGCAGGATCCATTTTAGTATCTGGACCCATCTGCTTTTTAACCTGAGATTTGGAATCATAAACAAGTTGTCTTGTCTTTTTTTCCACATCTCCGCCACCAGCCGCTGCCGATCCTTCACCTGTACTTGCGGCAGGAGAAAACTTTCTTGCTGGTAAATCTTCAGAAATATTGGTTTTCATTTGATTAGATTACTGATACGCTTTTCTATGCTTATTTATGAAGTTTTTAATCTCTTCTATTTTATGTTCTCTTAAAGTTTTTTTTCTATTTCTTGGAGCATGATATTCAGAAACATCTCTAATCCAAGACTTAAACATCATTTCAGATTCTGTTACACAGATTAAGTAATTTGTTCCTCTACGAATAATTTTTCCAACCAAACCGGTATTTAGATTTTCAACCAATTGCCCGATTTGGAATATTTTTTCATTCACATAATTTTCACGAAGAGACTTGAAATCTAACTTTGGAGCAATATCCCAGATATCCCAACTTTCTTTGACATTCATCGAACCACGAAGAATATCAAATAGTTCTTTTGCTTCAGATCTTTTTACACCGGGAGGAAGACCGGATCTAAATGTCTTAAAATCATTTTCGGCGGCGGCAAGTCTCATTCTTGAAGCGGACATTCCTTCTACACCTTTTGCGTCAGGATCTCTTTCTCCGGCAGAAATAACCTCAATATTATCAAATTGATATAGTTGTCCGTTATAATTATTGGATAATTTCTCAAACTCCTTTACCCTATCGGCACCACCCACAATTCTTACACCAGCATATCCATCATTATGTGCCATCTTTAACACATCAAAGATTGTTTTAGTATTGGGATCATTTACGATATTTCCAGCATGAGTTGGATAGAATCGCTGCATATAGTCAATCTTTGTATCAGGATCTAATGGATTTTTCTTTTTATCCTGACTGCGTGATGGGAAAATTAGATATTGCCCGTCTTCATCTCCAGAAGCGGCATTTGCGGCAACATCCATAAGTTGCTGATGCCCTATTGTGGGAGGATTAAATCTTCCAAAAGCAACAGTTAAAGTTCCCTTTGTTTTTTCTACCGGAGGTGGTCCAACTTGCTCCGGTGCTTGCTGCTGGGCTGCTGGTTCTTGTTGTTGTACTGGTTCTGCCGCTGGTTGTGGTGCATTTGGATCATTATAACTTGGAGATGGAACATCTTTTTCGTGTGGAGTTTGTTTTGGATCTTTTGCTCCTACTCTCTGTCTCTTGTTATAAAACTTTAATTGCCCTCCTTCTGTTTTAGCAACGAACTCACCCGTTCTGCGATCATACCATCCGCCATGCCCGTCACCTTGTAATCCAAGACGCATCGCGTGTTCGGATGGGGATGTTGCTTCTGTTATAAACTGAAGGAAACTTTTCATTACTTACTTAATTTTTTCTTACGAATATTTGCCAGTATTGCTTCTTTATTGGCAATAATATAGATTAAACCATTTTTTCTAATCTTAATATATTTATTCTTTAATAATTCCGATTTATTTGATTTAATTTCATTATCAAGAGTAAAGTAAAAATACGCAATAAAATCATTTATTACATCTTTTGGTAATGATTTTTTAGTGATGAAGATGTCAAGAATATTGTTAATGAATACTTGGAGGTCTTTCATATTAAAAACATTCCTGGTTGTGCTTCTAGATAATTTCTAGGATAAAATCTATATGACTTTCCCGAAGAAATATTTGAACTTGCCACTTCCATTTTATATCGAATTTGAATAATTAAATTAGTATTTCCAGAAAGTCTAGTTCCGTCTGGTTTTGAACGATAAATCTCTATTTTTGGGTCACCAGATGCGTTCATCCTAACATTATATCTACTATTTGCAAGTATATCTCTAAACTCTCTATTAGCAACTCTAGTTTTTACTTGACCATTACTAGTAAACTTAACTAATTCGGTATTCACATTTCTAGATAATCCAAAAATAATGTAATCAGCAAATCTAACTTTAGTATCAGTAGATTCTACAATATCTAATCCTTCATTTAATTTTTCAGTTGCATATGCATAAACAAGTCTTGCTGCTTTCTTTAACTGTTCTCCACCACCGGTAGACTTTGCTGATTCTCTTGATGAATATTTTTTAGTATATACTTCAACATCAAAAAAATTATCAATAAACTTCTGATATTTTTCTTGAATCGGAGACACATCCAAACCCATTTCACCAAAAATACTTAAAAACTTATCAAATCCTTGTCCAGATACTTGATGAAATTGCTCCCCCCCAGAAACCTTTAAAGAATAATCAATATTTTTAAACCTTTTATCGGGATTTGTAGGGGAATTAACTTCTACTTTAACATCTGCTTTAGTTCCTTTTTGATCTTCAGTACCTGCTGCAGTTATTCTAATAAAATCTTCCCTAGCATTAATAGATAATCCCCTAGATTGAGCATTAAGCCTACTATGAGAATTAACGAATGATACTGCTCCTGATCTTAAATCTGAAACTTTATTCCAATTTGATCTGACTGATAAAAAATCTTGAGCTTTTCTGGGAACTGACACTGTTACCGAAACTGTGTCAATTACCGCACTCCCAATATCATTAACTTGTTTAATGTATCCACCTTTCATTATTTCAGTTAAAATGGCATCAACATCGGATATATTTACATTTGGTAATGTTTTTGAAGTTTTTAATTTTGCTCTTTTTACAAATCTAGCAGCAACTGCGGCAGCAAAAAATACTTCAAATAAATCACCTCTATTTGCTGGGATAGATTCAGCCATAAGTATTTTATTTTTATTTATTGCCAAAGAATATCCGATTAATCAAATATCTCCTTCTTCACGATGTTCGCTATAATACACATCGAAAAATCCGGCTGGATAACGCTTCATCAGTTTATCAATATTAGTCTCAATTACTTCGTCAAAAGAAACATCAAGAGCAATACACGCTTGTGCCACATACCACATCGTATCACCGAGTTCTTTAATTAGGTGAGTTCGGGTCTCATCATTCCAAGATTTACCCTGGAAGACCATTTTCTTTACAATCTCCAAGAACTCTCCACCTTCGGCATTAATACCAACAGAAGCGGTTAAAAGACGCTCAATATTAGCACCCTTTTCATCCAACTGAACCATACGATCTGATAGAGCAAGAAAATCTTTGGACGCATCAGATGTTACTGCGTCTACAAAGTTCTGATACTTATTAAAATCTACTTTTTGTGCCATACTAAAACTTAAATCCCTCGAATGATTTTTTTGGTTTGGTTTCTTCGTAATTATACTCCGCTTCTTGCCCGCTGTCAAGTATGTCTTTTTGTGCTGACTGTTCTACATCATAAAGTCTCATTTTAGCGCGGTCAATACCAACAACAAAACGCTTGAGGATTGATTTATCACCATAACGATTTTTTAACTGCTTTATCATAATTTGATTCAGTCCTTCCAATTCTTCGGTGCTGATAAGAGCAACAAGAAAGTCGGCAGTCGCAGGAAGTCCAAAACTATTTTTTGTTAGAACTCCATTACAATAAAATAAATTATCTCCAGAAACACTAATATCTATAGTTTCCTTTATTCCACAGTCTTTTATTGAAACTATCTCATCATTATAATCAATATCTTTATCGGTTAAAAGATTTTTCTCATCCTTTTCAGTTTCCAACTTAATTAACAAATCAGTTAATTGAAATAAATCTAAATTGCTAAATCCAGATTTAATTAATTTATTTGCCTTATACAAGCATTTTTCTTCAAGAGCATTCATTTAATATTAATCCTTTTAAGTAATTTATTTTTTCTATTAGATTATCATCATTCCAAACATAGTATACCGCATATCCACGAGAAATGGCAAGTTTTTCTTTCAATTCCTGATATTGAAAAATCTTATCATAATCACCCATTCCTTTCCATTCTTCTCTTTTTCTGGGATGCCAAAATAAATTATTGTACTCTATAATTATTTTTTTACTTTTAATAACAAAATCATAAAAATAACTTCTATCATTATTAAAATCAGTCAAAACAAACTCTTTATTTCCAGATATTCCCCAAACTATATCAGTTTTCTGTACTCCCATTTTCCGTATTTCTTTATATAATTTTATAAGAAATCTCAGAGATTCTTTGGATACATAAGTAGTTATTGTTTTTGTTCCATATCTTTCTAATAGAGTTTTTATTCTTTTATCGACACCATTATGAAAGATTTTCTTTCCTTCTTCTTCACCATACTTGTTGATATATCTACTTAAAGTATTGGAACATTTATCCAAATAAGGTTTTCTTAATTTTTCAATTTCATCGTTATCAACAAAACCAATATTTTCCCAATATTCCTTGCAAATTGGATTCTGTATCTTATAATTGAATGTTTTTTCGTGTCTTTTTTTGGAGTTATTTGATTGTATTTTGGATATATTTTCTTTTGCTTGAGGTTCAGTAAACCCTCTTTCTAACCAATATTCAATTGTTAAATTACTTTTAACTACTGGTTTTGGTCTATTCTTTAGTTTATCCTCATATATGTGAAGTTGGTCTTCACCATATCTAATCTCTATTTTTTTCTTTACACTCTTTTCTTTTTTATATTCCACATACTTTTTTTCTATTTCATCAGTATATAAAAGAGATAAATCACATAATAGACTAATAGTCCTCATTTTAGAACTATTCGGAGATTCATTTATAGAATCAAGATATTTTTTAATATAACTTGTATTTTGATTAAAAAAATTATAGTTAAAATAATGAGAAAACTTTTTATTTCTTTTTAACCAGTCCAATTTATTTTTATAATTACTATATTTTTTCATATCTTTATATATAAAGTCTATTGTATCTCGTTATTATTTATATACCAACAACAATAGACTTTATAGTTATGTGTTGGTATTAAGATAATCTCCGATAGTCAATCCAGAATTAAAAGATTTTCTACCATTATTGGTTGGAAAGATATGATCTTTACTTACAATAATAGTTTTTCCATTTTTTGTAACTACTTCGATACATTCTTTCTCTTTCTTATGGTGTACCATCATCACAGTTTTATAACTGTCTTGAGATTTAATTTGATCACCCACAGATACTTCGGAAATTTTTTTAGTATTACCATCCCTCATTTCAATAGTCTCATCCACAAATATACATTCTGAAGTATCTGTGATCTCAACGTCAGATGAACTAAAACCGCTACGGGTCGTCTGTGTGGCGCTGAAAATTGGAACATCGTGCTCCACAGCGAGACCACGAAGTTCTTCGGCAATTGATTTAATTATGCTATAAGAATTGATATTACTTCCGGCACGAAATCTAGATGACGCACAGATATTGATGTAATCAATAAAAATAACATCAGGTCTAAATGATTTCTTAAGAGAAAGTTCATTTAGAAGTGCCTTAAAGTGCCCGGAGTGTGCGGAGGCAGTTGGATACTCCTTGATAATTAAGGTTCCTTTTGTTTTTTCTGCGAGTTTAGATGCCTTATTAGTGAAAGTGGATTTTGGTAAATCTTCCAATTGATTAATAGCGACGTTTAGCATATTAGCGTCCATTCTTTTGGCAATTTCTTCCTCTGCCATCTCCATAGTAATGTAGAGAACATTTTTCGATTGAAGCAAAAAAGAAGATGCCATATGACACATCGCCAGAGTTTTTCCAACATTTGTTCCAGCAAGAAAAATATTTAGAGTTTTATTTGGAACACCACCATTCGTAATTTTATTGAAGAAATCTAAATCAAACTCAAGACGATTTTCTTTCTTATGGTAATACTCATAGCGTTCTTCATAATTGAGAAGATAATCGTGACCGATATTATTATCAAAAGATACCGCTAGAGCATCAGAAAGAATGCTGGGAATAGCATCTCTACCTTTTTTCTCATTATTTCCATCAGCAATATGAATCGATTCCATAAGTGCCAGATAAATTGCCCGGTCACGACACCACCTCTCTGTAGTATCCAGTATCCACTGACTATCTACCGGACTATCATTAAGTTTAGAAAGTAGTTCTACAATTTCCTTACTTTCGGTTTCTGTTAAATCCTTACGATTATCAATCTCAATATTGAGTGCTTCTATTGTAATTGAAGACCCATACTTAACAATAAACTTAACAATTTCCTCAAAAACTATCTTTTCTACTCTTTGTTCGTAATATTCCGGTTGAATAAATGGAATAACTTTTCTGGCATAATCTTCATTAAATATTAAGTTTTTAAGAATTGTAATCTCAAGTCGTTCCATTATTTTATTCAAAGATTGCTTTTATGATGCGGAACGTCAAATACAAAAGTAATTCTAACGTTGTCGCCAATATTAACTGCCTTATGAGGTAGTTTATTATTAAACCAGAAGAGTGTTCCGGGTTCGACAATTATGGTTTCGTCCTCAACAGTATACTCGTATTTTCCCTGAATGGAAAGATGATATCTGTCTTTTGTAAGATAATAAGTTCCTTCGTCAATATGAGATCCCACAATTTCACCAACTGGAAGTGCCAGAAACGCACAACGTCGAAGTTTCTTAAAATACTTACTTAAGTAATTAAGAATCTCTGTATGTTTTTCATATGCCGGAGTTTTGATACATATTTCTGTATTTCCAACATATTGACCTTCATTCTCAACTCCACCCACGATAAGTTGTAGGACATCCACAGTAACTGTATATTTTGTGGGGTCTAATTGTTCCGCATCTTTAATATTTTTTTGAGAACCCCAATCTTCTGGATGTTGCTTAAGTTGTTCTAATATTTTAGAGACATTTACATTAGTTTTTATAATGCGAATATTTTTCATGCTCCATAACTGAAATTACCCTTGGCAATTACATCAAGTTTTTCCATTACCTCTGGTGGAAAATAAGTTTCCGGTTCCTTTAGAATTTGTTTGGCATAGAGTTTCTTACCATCAATCTCATAACGATTAGCAGTATTCTTCCACATTCCACCAAGTTCTCCAAGTTCAAGAAGACCATAATAACGATCAAGACCTCTTTCATCATAGAACAATCGAATTTCAACCTCTTGATTTTCTTTACTTAACCGAGACTTTTGAGTTTTAGCACGAATGATATTTCCAATTGTTTCTGTTCCGTCTTTTGCTTTTGACTTAGAAAGATAAATGATTGTAGAGGCAGCATATTGTAATCCAGAACCACCTGACATTTGTTTTCCACTATAAATAGACATTGACTCGTAGGTATGATTTGTCACCAGCATAGGAATCTTTGCCTGCCCCAATTTGAGAGTCAGCATACGGAAGGCACCTTTAATCAGTTGTGCCTTTGTCATATCACGAGTATCCTTCTCCGCAAGAGCATCATTAATCTCTTTATTTGTAGAAAGCATTCCCAAGGAATCCAACACAAAGATACAAGGTTTTCTTTCTTCCTCTTTTTTCTTCAGGTAAATATCAACTGCCTTGAGTGTCTTGGTGCGAAACTCTTCAACCGTGACTACATTAACGACCACCAAACGATTTGTATCAATTTTACGAGACTCTAGTAGTGATTTGGTAATAGCAGATTCGGTATCAAAATACAGACAATACCCATCAGGATGAGTATCAAGAAAGTTCTTAACAACAGCGAGAGAGAAGAAAGTTTTTCCCGTAGAAGTTTCACCCGCGATAGCAGTAATCTTATTGCCAGATACACCACCAAATATACTGCCGGATACAAGAGCATTAAAAATGTATGAACCCGTATCCACATAAGTTTCAGTTTCATCAATCTCTGATGCGAGTTGAGTATATTCTCCTCCTATCTCCTTTATAATATCTTTAAGAAAATCCATAATTCATTCCTCCTTTTGTTTTTGTTTGTCATCATAATTCATTTTATATTGCCAGAGTTTTTGATAAAGAGCGGCATCTCCACCTAATCTCATAGCACTAATAATCGTATCAAGTTCTTTTTCGTTAATTGGCAAGTTCATTAGGTAAAAAATGAATCAAGGTTTGTTGTATGTTCTGTTTTCCATCCAATCGAATCCAAAATAGATTTAAGTGGGTCCAAAAAGCTCTTCTCAAATTGTAGTTCATAATCAATATATTTGTCAAGTCCCAATTCTTTAGGAAAATCAGAAATAAAGGAAATGACATTCTCTCGTATGATATTCGGTTTTTTTAAGAAAATATACTTCACTTTCTCTCCATTATTAATAAGTGAATATTTATGAGTAAGTTTTTTCTCCTTTATATAATGATTAAACAAAAGAGAACCACGAATATGAATTGGAGTTCCTTTTGAGTATATTTCATTACGAGAACTATACTTCCTTATATCTGACGCTGTTCTGGGAAAAGCAATTTGCTCCGGAGAAAAAGTTCTAAACTCCTGCCGACATTCATTAATAAACTTAATTACCTCATCTTCGGTTCCACTCATCATAATCTTTAACCCATCCTTAATCATTTTACGACAAGGAGAAGGAGTTGGGGATTTGACCGCCTCAATTCCCATCATCTTGAGTTTGGGTTCGGCATAACGAACACCTTCACTATCCCATACATTTAGAATATAACGCTTCTTCGCAGTCCAGATTCCTCGGTCGGCAATATTCTCCCGCTTCATAATCATCTTCTGGTCGTAGGCATTCATATACTCCGCTAGTTCCTCATAGCAACCCTGAATATATTTTTCAATTTCGGTCTTACAGATTTTATCAAGAAACGAAACAACAGATTCGGTAGTTTTTTTCTTTTCCTTATATACGGCATTCACCAGAGGTCCCATATTCAGGTAATTACTATCAGTATCTACCGCAATCACATAATCAACATCATCAGTTTTAAGAATCTTATTTAGATAGGCATTAATCTTATTCTCAATCCAACGAATCGCAACCTGACCCGAAAGAGTAATCGCTTCGGCATTCTCAAGTTTATAATACCTAAACCATTCATTTCCAATCGCACCATACAAACTATTAATTTGTATTTTTCTTGCCATCTGGATATTGTTACATCTGGAAATCTCCTTCTCTAACTCTTTTGTTTTTTTCTTTTCATATTCTTGCTTGGCAGAAAGCATTTTTTTCTTATAAAATTGCCTATCATTAAAAATCTTTTCTACAAGTTCTGGAAATATTCCTCTTTTAGTTTTATCGTATAAGCACCCGTTTGCGGTTACACATTTATTTTCAAGATTTCCAAAATTAACTTGTTTATGAATAACTCTTTCTACAGAAACATTTTTAATTTTTTCTTCTAAAAGTGTTTCTGGAGATATGTTAAATTGCATAATCAGAGAAGGATATAGGGATGTTAAGTCAAAACTCACTACCCATTCATAAACTCCGGGTACTGGTTCCTTTACATAGGCACCGGCATACTTTTCACTTTTTTCTGATTTAGTTTTGGGAGGAATTACAATATTCCTATCCTTAAGATAATTGTAAATGATAGTATCCCACATAGAAACTTGAGAGAACACATCATTATAATTAACCTTGGCATCATATGCCATCGTAAGTGCCAGTTCAATTAGTTTCATCTTGTCTTCCAATCGGTCAACAAGTTCTACGTCCTTTATGTTATACTCACAAAATTTCTGCCAACCTTTGGTATAAAAATCCTTAAAGGTATCAAACTCGGAGTGGTCCAGTTTTTTCTGCCCGAGTTCCACTTCAGCAATATAATCCAGGCGATATGATTCCTGTGCCTTATAGGTAAACTTTTTATAAAGATCCAAATAATCTAATTGTGATATGCCACCAATATTATAATAGATTTGATTTCTTCCCAGAACAAAGGTCTCCTTCTCGGACACTATTCCCCATGGAGAAATACTCTTCATTAACTTTTCTCCAAGTATTTTTTCGAGACGACGAACCAAATAAGGAATATCGTAAAACATACTATTCCATCCAGTAATAACCTCTGGTGTATTTTCCTCAATCATCCACCAGCAAATAAAATCATTTAACAGATCATACTCGGAAGAAAATTGCCGGTAAGTAACATTTTTTTGATTATTTTGATAAGGTCCAAGTCCCCAAGTTCGGATTTGTTTCGTATTGTAATCCTGTAGAGTAATCAAAAGTACCTCTTCTGCTGCGGATTCTACATCAGGAAATCCGTTTTCTGATGCGACCTCAATATCAATAGTGGTTAGTTTAATTTTACCAATATCAAACTTAATTTCAGTTTCTGGATATTTGTCAGAAATGTATTGATAAATGTACCGGTCATTCCCATAGATTTTAAAGTTTTCTACACCATCATAGTTTTTAATAAACTCACGACACTCACGCACAGTTCCTGGTTGAATCGCTTCTACATAATCACCTTCAAGAGTTTTGTATTGTGTTTTATTCTTCGATGAAACAAAAAGAGTCGGGTAGAACTTCTCGCGTGTCATAAAGTTCCGACCGTTTTCATATCCACGAACCAAGACGTGGTCCCCGACTAGTTGTACGTTTGTGTAAAATCGCATTATGCAGTTAGTTCAAGATACTTTTGAATAATTTCTGGGGTTGGATCTACGATTGTAAGAATACTATCAGAATGAATCATAATTTCAGTTTGATTTGTAATCTCTGGCCAAGG
>Ga0102830_1000540_pt1 | contig 16071 bp, 13 predicted proteins | sample ColrivemetaGS703_FD_84511 | JGI IMG/M metagenome (GOLD analysis project Ga0102830, IMG submission 84511) | Estuarine microbial communities from the Columbia River estuary - Freshwater metaG S.703 | ecosystem: Environmental > Aquatic > Marine > Intertidal zone > Estuary | place: USA: Columbia...
CAGATTTTTATGCTAGTAAAGAACATGCAACCAATGTAGGTTCTTTATTTAGAGACCCAGAAAACGCGTTGTTACCAAATTGGTTGCACATTCCTATTGGTTATCATGGAAGAAGTTCCTCAATTATTCCTTCAGGAACTCCAATTAGAAGACCTTATGGACAAACAAAACCTGCTGAAGGTAGTATTACTCCTGGATTTGGCCCTACAAAATTGTTAGATTTTGAATTGGAAATGGCATTTATTACTACCGATGCAAATGTATTAGGAGAACGAATTACTATTGACGAAGCAGAAGAATATATCTTTGGATTGGTTCAGTTCAATGATTGGTCTGCCAGAGATATTCAGGCGTGGGAATATGTGCCCTTAGGCCCATTTTTAGGAAAGAATTTTGCATCAACCATTTCACCTTGGATTGTAACTTTGGATGCTTTAGAGCCTTTTAGAGTGGACAACCCAAAACAAGAAATTGAACCTCTACCCTATTTAAAACAAAAAGGAAAAGGAAGTTTTGATATCCATTTGCAAGTAGCTATCAAACCAGAAAACGGACAAGAAACCGTAGTTTCCAATTCGAATTTTAAATACATGTACTGGACAATCGCTCAACAATTGGCCCATCACACTGTGAATGGTTGCCCTGTAGAATCTGGTGATATGATGGGTTCAGGAACTATTTCAGGACCAACCAAAGATAGTTTTGGTTCGATGCTCGAACTGACTTGGAAAGGTAAAAATCCTATAACCCTAAAAGACGGAACAACCCGAAAATTTATCAATGACAATGATACTGTAATCATGCGCGCGCATTGCAAAAACAGCAAAGTTCGTATTGGTTTTGGAGAATGTGTGGGAAAAATATTACCAGCGAAATAAGCTTTCAAATCAAAGTTTAATGTTTAAAATTCAATAAAAAAAAACCTCACAAATTGTGAGGTTTTGTATTTTTAAAAAGTAAAAAGGCAAAGATGTTGAAAAAGAATTAATCCTCATCTGCAGCATCTTCATCTTCCATGTTTACATCAAATTCGTCATTATCATCAAATGATTCTTCATCATCTGCATAATCTTCCATGGTTTGCTCTAATTTAGAACTGATTTTCACTAGATAAATAGTGTCTTCGGTGCGTACTTCAACAGCTTTAATATTTTCTCCTTTTACATTTTTAAAGGAAATAATATCACTATAATCGTATCCATCAGGATATTTTTCGATTAACATGTTTAAAATATCTTTTGTTAGTTTAGCGTAATCTACAATTACTCTTTTCATACGTTCGTTTTTACAATTACGAATTTAAAATCTTTTTTCTTTATAATGATGTTTTTGAAGTAAAAAAATATCATTTTTTTACATCTCCAATAAATAGGCAAAAATCAATGGTGCTACAATAGTTGCATCACTCTCAATGATGTATTTTGGCGTGTCAATATCTAATTTTCCCCATGTTATTTTTTCGTTAGGAACTGCTCCTGAATACGAACCATAACTTGTTGTTGAGTCAGAAATTTGACAAAAATAATTCCAAAATGGCGTATCAGTTCTTTCCATATCTTGATATAACATTGGAACCACACAAATTGGGAAATCGCCTGCAATTCCTCCTCCAATTTGGAAAAACCCTATTCCGTTTTCAGAATTTTGCGTGTACCAATCAGCTAAAAAGGTCATGTATTCTATACCAGATTTCATAGTGCTTGCTTTGATTTCTCCTTTTAAAACATATGAAGCAAAAATATTTCCCATGGTTGAATCTTCCCACCCAGGAACTACCATTGGTAAGTTTTTTTCGGCAGCTGCGAACATCCAAGAATTTTTGATGTCAATTTCATAATACTCTTCCAAAACTCCAGAAAGTAATAATTTGTACATAAATTCATGCGGAAAGTAACGTTCTCCATTAGCTTCAGCATCTTTCCAAATTTTTACAATGTGTTTTTGCAAACGTCTAAAAGCTTCTTCTTCAGGGATACAGGTATCTGTAACTCTGTTTAAGCCTTTTTCCAATAAATCCCATTCGTCTTGTGGCGTTAAATCACGGTAATTTGGAACGCGTTTGTAATGAGAATGTGCTACTAAATTCATCACATCTTCCTCTAAATTGGCTCCTGTACAAGAAATAATTTGCACTTTATCTTTTCGGATAATCTCTGCAAATATTTTTCCTAATTCAGCTGTACTCATAGCTCCTGCTAATGAAACTAGCATTTTTGAGCCATCATTTAGTTGTTTTTCATATCCCTTTGCAGCATCCACTAATGCAGCTGCATTAAAATGTAAAAAGTATTTTTCAATAAAATTGGTAATTGGTTTATTCATTTTTTTTGTTGTTTTTATCGAAGTTTTTTAACTTCATAAATATCTTTTCTTCTATCTTTTAGGTTTCTAACACTTCCAAATTGATTCAAATCTTTTAATAAATCTAAATCTACATCTGCTATTAAAATCATTTCGGTATTTGTAGTAGATTCAGCTTTGATTCCATTTGCTGGAAAAGAAAAATCACAAGGTGTAAATACCATGGATTGCGCATACTGAATGTCCATATTATTTACTTTTGGCAAGTTACCAACGCTACCTGCAATGGCAACATAACATTCGTTTTCAATTGCTCTTGCTTGTGCGCAATGTCTTACTCTTGAGTAGCCATTTTGTGTGTCTGTTAAAAAAGGAATGAATAAAATATCCATACCTTCTTCTGCTAAAATTCTACTTAATTCAGGAAACTCTGAGTCATAACAAATTAGAATTCCTATTTTTCCACAATCTGTATCAAAGGTTTTTAATTCATTTCCTCCTTGCATTCCCCAAACTTTTGCTTCATCTGGAGTAACGTGTAATTTTTCGTAACGCTCTAGAGTTCCATCGCGTCTGCATAAATAACCTGCATTGTAAAGTAAACCCTCTTTTAGTTCGGGCATACTCCCAGTAATGATATTGATGTTGTAAGAAATAGCCAATTCTGAGAATTTTTTCACAATTCCAGGAGTATGTTTTGCCAATTCTCTAATTGCTTGCGACTCTGGAAGGTGATTGTTATCAGCCATCAAAGGCGCATTAAAAAACTCTGGAAATAATGCAAAGTCACATCTGTAAGCTGAAACTGAATCTACAAAAAATTCTGCTTGTTCCATCAATCCTTCCAGACCTTTATACAAACGCATTTGCCACTGAATCAATCCCAAACGAACCACTCTTTTTTTAGTAGCAGCTTGTGTATTTTCTTTTTCATAATACACATTATCCCACTCTAATAAAACTGCATATTCATTGGATTCTTTATCTCCTTCTAAGTAACCTTTCATCACTTTTGAAGGATGGAAATCATTAGAAATTTGAAAGTTTAAAACAGGATCGTTAATTTCTTTGCGTTTTACTTTTTCTATATATTGTTTTGGTGAAATTTCACTTGAATATTTATGATAATTCGGAATTCTTCCACCAAAAGCAATGCCTCTTAAATTGAGTTGTTCACACAATTCTTTTCTATAATCATACAATCTTCTTCCCAATCGCAAACCTCTATATTCGGGCTTGATAAAAATTTCAATACCATACAAAACATTTCCTTTGCTATTGTGAGTTTTAAAGGTATAATTACCCGTAATTTCTTTAAAAGTATGATGCCCATCAAATTTGTCATAATCTAAAATAATAGACAATGCACAACCTGCAATTTGATTATTAATTTTTATAACAATTTGTCCTTCAGGGAATTTAGTAATCAATGATTGAATTTGAGATTCTTCCCAAAAAACATTTTGCATATTGACATACACTTCAATCATTGCTTGTTTTAATTCCTGATAATCATTGATTGTCAAGTATTGTAATTCGATATTCTCGATATTTTTAATCATTCAATGGTTTTAAAAATCGTCTTCGTCGTTTTTAAACTTAGACAATTTGCTAAATGGATTGTTATTTGGGTTTGAATCGTCTGTATCATAAGTGTCATCTTTTGATGAAAACTTATAACTTAACATTTTGTAATATAATTTTGCTGCTAAAGAATCGGATGTTTTTTGAGTTGGATTTGGGCAAAATTCAGCCATGTCAAAACCGACAACATTTTTTTCAGCAAATACTCTTTTCAAGATTTCCAACGTTTCATAATAAAACAATCCCCCAGAAACAGGATTTCCTGTTGCTGGAAAAAGAGCAGCATCCAACGCTGAAAAATCAAAACTGATAAAAACATTTTTGGTTAATTGATCTATAACATCATCCATCCAATATTCATTAACAGCCATATCATGAGCAAAAAATACTTTATCTGAATTCATGGTTCTTTTTTCAGAAATATCCATACTTCTGATGCCAACTTGAACTAAATTAGTATTTTGATTTGCTTCATACATCGCACATTTGTGATGGTATGGAGAACCTTCAAATTCTTTTCTTAGATTGGCATGTGCATCAAAATGCAACACTGTCAAACTTTGAAAACAGTCGTTAAACGCTTTTACCGTTCCAATAGAAACTGAATGCTCTCCACCAAAAATGGTTACAAATTTGTTTCTATTGATGAATTTTTTAACAGCTTGATGCACCGCATTTACCATGGCTTGCGGTGATGAATTTTCGGTAATTGCATCTGCTAAAAAAACGCCTTCTTTGTAGACTTCAGAATCGGTTTCAATATCATACAACTCCATGTTTTCTGAAGCTTCTAAAAAAGCCTGAGGACCTTTACTTGCTCCTTTTTGCCATCTGTTTGTTCCTTCATAAGGAACAGGAATCAACACAATTTTCGAATTGCTTAATGTTGCATGGTTTTCTGGAATTCCTGCGTACGTTTTCATTTTATTTTTTAATCAGTTTAATTTTTTTATGTTTCAAAAATAATAAAATTAATATCCTAAAATGGATAATAGCTCACTACTTTTTTGTTGTTCTTTAAATACTTTTGTAACAATGTTACCTGCTGCATCTTTATCAATCAAAATCATTTTTGGATGTGGGACCAAACAATGTTGTAATCCTCCAAAACCTCCTATGGTTTCTTGGTATGCGCCTGTGTTAAAAAACCCTATATATAAAGGTCTGTCTTTTTCATAAATAGGCAAATATATGGCATTAATGTGTTGTTCAGAGTTGTAATAATCATCACTATCACAAGTTAAACCACCCAATAAAACACGTTCGTATTTATAATTCCATTTGTTGATTGGAAGCATAATAAAACGTTTGTTAATTGCCCAAGAATCTGGTAAAGTAGTTATAAATGAAGAGTTAATCATGTTCCAACGTTCACGATCATTTTGTTTTTTCTGATATAAAACTTCATACATCGCGCCACTTGCTTCTCCCACAGTAAAACTACCAAATTCTGTAAAAATATTAGGAACATCAACTTCGGCATCTTTACATGATTCATTAATTTGATAAATAATTTCATCAATCATATATTGATAATCAAATTCAAATGCCAATGAATTTTTTATTGGAAATCCTCCTCCAATATTCAAACTATCTAATGTTGGACACACTTTTTTTAAACTGATATAAACCGAGATACATTTCGATAATTCGTTCCAATAATAGGAATTGTCTTTAATACCTGTATTGATAAAAAAATGCAGCATTTTCAATTCTACTTTTTTATCATCAGCAATTTCTCTTTCATAAAATGAAACGATATTCTTATATCCAATTCCCAATCTTGAAGTATAAAATTCAAATTTTGGTTCTTCCTCTGAAGCGATTCTAATACCTACTTTGAACTTCTTTTTGATTTGTTCTTGCAACAACTCCAATTCTTCATAATTATCAATAATTGGAATGCAATTATTATGGCCAGAATTGATTAAATCAGCAATATTTTCAATGTATTTATCTCTTTTGAATCCATTACAAATTACAAAATTCTTGTTGGTAATTTTACCTTCTTTTTTCAAGTTTTTGACAATATCAATGTCAAAAGCTGATGATGTTTCAATATGAATATCATTTTTCAAAGCTTCATCCAACACATATTTAAAGTGCGAACTTTTGGTACAATAGCTATAAAAATACTTGCCTTTGTACTTGTGCTTTTTCATGCTTTGTTTAAACCAATCTTTGGCTTTATTGATATTTTCTGAAATTTTTGGTAAATACGTAAATTTTAAAGGAGAGCCATATTGCTCTATCAATTCCATTAAATTAATGTCGTGCCAAAATAATTTATTGTTTTCTGTTTTAAATTCTTCCTGAGGAAAAACGAATGTTTGGTCTATTAAATCTTTATATTTTGTATTCACTTTCTGATTAAATAAGTTATAATAAATAGTTTAAACTAAAATAAAAATCATTTTAGTATGAAAAATTTGATATGCTGAAGTGATTTTAATTACTGAATGATTTGTAAGTAAAAAACATGCAATTTAAAATAGCGCTGCAATTCTTTGAGAAAAGTTGAAGGAGAAATCTCAATTTTTTCGTGGCATTTCCAAAATGCTGTGTAACCTTTCTTCTCCAAAAAATAATTACGAACGAAATCAGAAAAAAAATACATTTTACCTACATGTGCGTCGCAAAAATAACTGTTTTTAACATACAAAAACATAAAAGTAAAAAAAAGTGATTTTATTATTTCAAACTTGGTATTTATTTTAGTATAATCACTTAATCCTCAGGTGTATGCCCGTATACTTGTTCGTAAATTTCGTCGAAATTTGAACGCAAATAGGTATTCAATTTTTTTCGATAATCATCTTTCAACCAAGTTACAAAATTATGCGTGCTTTTTGAGATGCATTTGGAATATCTATTAATTCTGTCGTCAATCTCTTCTCCTAATTTTTTGGCTAAAATCAACGCATCAAAAACATCTTCACTATTCTCTACACAAATTTTTGCGTGATGCTCTATGGATTTTTCCAAAACTCGTTTAGACGACTCTCCTGCTCTTATGGTTTCTATGTAGACTCTTTTTACATCGAAAAATAAATCTTTTGAGTTAGCAAAATCTTTTTTAACATCCGCAGGCAATTCATATCTAAAGGAGCTTTCAATTTCTTCGTCAGATAAAATGGCATTCAAATAATAATCTGGCGATTTAAACATTTTTTGCCAATCTAAATCTGCTCCCCAAGGGCCAAATCTGTGAAAATTATTTCCTAAATCAAGGACATCAAAAGTGGTTTTATGATTAAAAATACGTGAGCCTCTTCCTATCATTTGATAATATAAGGTTAATGATTTGGTTGCTCTGTTTAAAATAATTGCCTGTATACTAGGCTCATCAAACCCCGTAGTTAAAATACTTACCGAGGTGATAATAGCATTGGGTGTTTTATGAAACCAACGTAAAATAAGCTCACGCTCTTTTTTAGTATTGGTATTGTCTAAATGAGCAATAGGATAACCTGCTTTTTTAAAGGCATGAAAAACCTGAATAGAGGTATTGATTCCATTATTGAAAATTAGGGTCTTTTTGCCTTTAACAGTCTCTTCATAAGCAGATACCAACTTTGAAAGCATGTCTACATTGGTATATAAATCTTCAGATGATTTTACGGTATAATCTCCATTAGCACCTACTTCTAAAGAAGTCAAACCTACATTGTAAGAGTACATATTTGCTTTAGCAAGATATTCATTATCAATCAATTGCTGAATAGATTCTCCTACAAACAGCTCTTGATAATTCTCATACATAGGCAATTTGTTGTTTGAACTCAGAGGAGTTGCAGTAACCCCAAGGATAAAACAATCATCAAAAAATTTAAAAATTTTGGTAAATGAATTGTAATGTGCCTCATCTACAATGACCAAACCAATGTTTGAAATGTCGAATTTTTCATCATTCAAACGATTGTTGAGTGTTTCAACCATCGCCACAAAACAGCTATAATTGTCTTGATCGTCTAATTTTGCGGTAGAATTGATGATTTTATTGGGTACATGAAATTCATTGAGCATTTTAGAAGTCTGTTTGCTCAGCTCAATTCGGTGTGTTAATACCAACACTTTTTTATTGTAACGCTCTAAATAACGTCTTACAATTTCAGAAAAAATAACAGTTTTTCCCCCTCCTGTAGGCAATTGATACAACAAATGATAATCATCAGGAGCACCTTCAAATCGTTTAAAGATTTCCTGAAGTGCTTCTTTTTGATATCCGTATAACTCTTTACTTTTTTTATTCTCTGAAACGATGTTATTTGACAAGTGTTTGTGATTTTAGGTAACAAAAATAAGACTTTAAAAGGGTTTCATGCAAGTGTATGCTATAGAAATCTTGATAAATTTATTTCTAAAATGTCATAATGAGAGGCATGAAACACTAAAACTTCTTTATTAATTACCAATATTTGCGGGGATTCATGTACTACATCGAATATCCTTGAAATTTCGTTCGAAAGACTTCTAAAACGCAATAAATCTAAATAATACACCTCAATTGACTGATGTTCTTTTGTAAAAAGCTTCTCAAATCGTTTTATAACCATATTGCTAATTCCACAAGATGTAGAATGTTTGAAGATTACTACACTTTTATTTTTGGAACTATTTTTAATTTCTTCTAACTGATTTTCAGTGGTTAAAGGAATCCATTTTAAGGTATTTATTGTATCTTTATAGGACGCTGAATTACCAAAAAGACGATCGTAAAAACTCATTTAATTACATTTTTAGCAAAGATACAAAACTTTATTAAGCCAAAAAGTCAGTATAAATGTTATTTTTAAAGACAAAATGACTGATTATAAGTTTCTTTTTCAAGCGGTATTATAATTGATAAATTCTTACAAAAAGTAACGAAAATGAACTTTCAAAATTTCACAACAAAATCGCAAGAAACCATACAAATGGCTCAGCAATTAGCTCAAAGTTATGGTCATAACCAAATAGAAATAGAACATATTTACAAATCTTTAACAGAAGTTGATGAAAATGTGTTGCCTTTTTTATTGAAAAAATTAAACATTAATAGTAGTATAGTAAATCAAATTTTAGACAAACAATTACAAAACTTTTCTAAAGTTTCTGGAGCTGAATTGATGCTTTCTAGAGAGGCTTCAAAAGCACTAAATGAAGCTGCAATCATTGCAAAAAATTTAAAAGATGAATTTGTTTCTATTGAACATTTGATATTAGCTATTTTTAAATCGAAAAGCCAAATTGGCCAAGTTTTAAAAGACCAAGGTGTTACAGAAAAAGCCTTAACAAGCGCCATTGAAGAATTGAGAAAAGGCGAAAGAGTAACCTCACAAAGTCAAGAAGAAACTTACAATTCATTAAGTAAATATGCAAAAAATCTCAATCAATTAGCGCGAGATGGCAAACTAGACCCTGTTATTGGGCGTGATGAAGAAATAAGACGTTTATTGCAAATTTTATCAAGAAGAACTAAAAACAATCCCATTTTGGTGGGCGAACCTGGTACCGGAAAAACAGCGATTGCAGAAGGTTTAGCACACAGAATTGTAGATGGTGATGTGCCCGAAAATCTAAAAAACAAGCTAATCTTTTCTTTAGATATGGGTGCCTTAATTGCTGGTGCCAAATACAAAGGTGAATTTGAAGAGCGTTTAAAAGCAGTCATTAAAGAAGTAACAACGTCCGAAGGTGATATAGTACTATTTATTGACGAAATTCACACTTTAGTTGGTGCTGGAGGTGGTCAAGGTGCAATGGATGCTGCCAATATTTTAAAGCCTGCATTAGCTCGTGGCGAATTGCGTGCAATTGGTGCAACGACCTTGGATGAATATCAAAAATACTTTGAAAAAGACAAAGCCTTAGAACGCCGTTTTCAAAAAGTATTGGTTGATGAGCCTGATACTGAAAGTGCGATTTCTATTTTGCGAGGTATCAAAGAAAAATACGAAACGCATCACAAGGTACGTATCAAAGACGAGGCCATTATTGCGGCTGTTGAACTATCTCAACGCTATATTACCAATCGATTTTTACCAGACAAAGCCATTGATTTGATGGATGAAGCTGCATCAAAATTGCGTATGGAAATCAATTCAAAACCCGAAGAATTGGATGTGTTGGATCGTAAAATCATGCAATTAGAAATCGAAATTGAAGCCATAAAACGCGAGAAAGATGAAGCGAAATTGAAATCATTGCGTTCTGATTTAGCAAATTTAAAAGAAGAGCGCACTGAAATGAATGCCAAATGGAAATCTGAAAAAGAGGTTGTTGATAGCATTCAAAACACCAAACTGGTAATTGAAAACCTAAAAATGGAGGCAGAAAAAGCTGAACGGGAAGGCGATTACGGAAAAGTAGCGGAAATTAGATATGGAAAAATAAAAGAAGCTCAAGAGCAATTAGAAGGATTTCAAAAAACTTTACTTGAAAATCAAGAAGGAAATGCGCTCATCAAAGAAGAAGTTACGTATGAAGATATTGCAGAAGTAGTTGCCAAATGGACAGGTATCCCTGTTACTAAAATGATTCAAACAGAGCGTGAAAAATTATTAAAATTAGAGCAGCAATTACACAAAAGAGTGGTTGGTCAAGAAGAAGCCATTATTGCAGTTGCAGATGCTGTAAGACGTTCGCGTGCCGGTTTGCAAAACCCCAACAAACCTATTGGAAGTTTCCTGTTTTTAGGGACCACTGGTGTAGGAAAAACCGAATTGGCAAAAGCCTTAGCTGAATATTTGTTTGACGATGAAAATGCCATGACCCGAATTGATATGAGCGAATACCAAGAACGTCATGCAGTGAGCAGATTGGTTGGTGCGCCTCCAGGATATGTGGGGTATGATGAAGGTGGTCAATTAACAGAAGCTGTAAGAAGAAGACCTTACTCTGTAGTACTGTTAGATGAGATTGAAAAGGCGCATCCTGATACTTTTAATATTTTGTTGCAAGTGTTGGATGAAGGAAGATTGACAGACAATAAAGGACGAGTAGCTGATTTTAAAAACACCATCATTATCATGACATCCAATATGGGAAGCCATATCATTCAAGAAAAATTCAGTGATCCAAAAGCAGATTTAGAGTCTGTCACTGAATTGGCAAAAATTGAAGTTTTAGGGTTGTTGAAACAATCAGTAAGACCTGAATTTTTAAACAGAATTGATGATGTGATTATGTTTACACCTCTCAACAAAAAAGATATTTTTGAGATTGTACGTTTACAATTGGAGATCCTTAAAAAGATGATTGCAAAACAAGAAATTACTTTAGATGCTACAGATGAGGCAATTGATTATTTGGCTAAAAAAGGATATCAACCTGAGTTTGGTGCAAGACCTGTAAAAAGAGTGATTCAAAAAGAAGTATTGAATCAACTTTCAAGAGAGATTTTGGCAGGAAAAATAACCACAGATAGCATCATTTTGTTAGATGCTTTTGACGAAAAACTAGTTTTCAGAAATCAATCTGATTTGGTTGAAAAATAAGTTTGCATGTATCAATTTAAAAAGCTGTCACTATAAGACAGCTTTTTTTGATACTTTCGTTTAACAAAATCATATTACTCTAATGAAAAAAATTATAGTACTTACAATTATCTTTTGTGCATTTATCAATCTCCAACAAGCGCAAACCACAAAATATTACTTGATTCGTCATGCAGAAAAAGATAGAACAGATCCTACAAATCAAAATCCAAATTTAAATGAAGATGGTTTAAAACGTGCTGAAAAATGGGCAGTGTATTTTAAAAATACACCTTTAGATGGGGTGTATAGTACCAATTACAACAGAACACAACAAACTGCAAAACCTACTGCTGCTGACAAAAAACTAACCATTTTGTCTTACAACCCTAAAGAATTGTATGCATCTGATTTTCAAAAAGAAACCTTCGGGAAATCAATATTAATTGTGGGTCATAGCAATACCACTCCTGCCTTTGTAAATATTATTTTAGGAGAAAAAAAGTACGAGGATATGAGTGATGATGACAATGGTAGTTTGTATATAGTTACTATTATTAGTGATTTAAAAAGTGTCGAAATTATAAAAGTTGAATAACCAAAAGCATTATATTTTAATATCTCTAAAAATAATTTAAATTTCATTTCCAATCTTTCAAATCAAAAATAATTAAAATAATACTAAAGACAAACCTTGTTTAACACTCTAAATACTTAGAGCTAAACAAGGTTATTTATAATAACTCGCTAAAAAATAGTTTTTTAAATTTTATCGCACCACAGCTAGCTGTGGTTATTTCTAAAGGTTTAATACCTTGTTTTTAATACAATTTTTCCAAGTACTTTAACTTCATCTAGTGTAGTAAAAACTACCCTGCCATTTTTAGATATCACGTTCCAAGCAATTTTGCTTGTTATATCATCTATAGTATTTGGTTTGGTTATGTCAGTCTCCAATTCAAAAGTTCTGTCGCTTGTCATATGCACAGCTTGAGCAAAGTCTTGAGAAACAATCAATAAGTCACCACGTCCATCAACTGAAGCTTGATATATTTCTTGCAAATCGGTCAAAACATTTCCATGCCCAACAGCTTCTTTAATTTCATCTATAGCCTCATTTCTTAGTTTAAACTGTAGATTTTTAATTATTTCCCAACCTTGTTTTGCTAAGTGATGTGCATCCGTATTGTTATAATTTATATGAGCAAAACCATTATAAATTGATGGTTTGTCAGCAACCTGCATCAAACGACTGTAATTGTCTTCCGTGCAAATTACGATACAATTCAACCCAGTCTCATGATTTATTTTCACAACAGCTTTGTCAACTATATTAAAAAACTCACGCACTAAATCATCTAAATGTTTTGAGTCGCTTCCTTTGTCAGAATGGGTATTGTAATAACTGTTTTCAGCAAACGGAAAGTCATTATTTCTAATTTCATTTATAATTTCATCATTAATTGCGTTAAAAAGAGATACTCCACTTTGCGATAATAAAAGAATGAAATATTCTTCACTTCTGTTGTAGGATTTAATCAAAGAGCGAATGTTAAAAGCATCTGAAATATGGACACTATTTTCATTTAAAGGCCACGCAGATTTAATTATCTCTTTTGTATCGTTAGACATGTAAATGTGTAAACTATCCAAATTGTAGTTTACATCTATTTCATTTTCTATACTTGAAATTTTTTTTAACAATGACGAAACGGATATTTTATCAAATTCCTTCACAACCCTCTTTTCAGCTTCTTTTAAAAGATTTTTCAAAAGAATAATATCTTGGACATTTTCAGGATGTGTTCTGTGAGTGTTTAGCAAGATAGTAACACAAGGTGTGTTTTTTTCTGTTGCTAATGCCTCTAATTTTTGTTTTATTGTCATGTTTATTTTTTAAAAGTACTTGATTTCCTACTCTTTTGAATTTTCGGATTACTTCCCTTTTAAATGGTGGGTCATTTTATTTCTATCAGTGTTAGTCCTAACCTTTGGCAATATAATTTAAAAGCATATGGTCAGTTGCCAAGTGCGGAATTGTGTAGTTTGTGGTAAGATAAAATTAATGCAGAAACGAATGTGAACTTACCACGAAGTTCTTAATTAATAAGAATTGGCTGTGCTTATTGCACATGAAATCAAATATACAAAAATAGTTTCATAAAACCTGTAAAATTTCCGCAAAACAATTATTCTGAACTGATTATGTCACCAGTTGTCTGTTAATATATAGAAAGGTTTGTATACAGTAAATATTCTGTTATTTTTAAAATTTTTATCACCTACAATGACGGTAAAAACTTTATTAATCACAAATTAAAATTTAAATAAATGAGAAAAAAGATGTGATTTTAAATTTGAAATTTAAAGAACTTATTAATCAAGCCTGTTCAATATCTCTACTTTCAAATCTTCTAAAATAATTTCAGAAACCAAAGTTAAATTATTGTTTTCAAATGCTTTGTCTAAATCAATTAAGGAAATGGAATCATTTTTAGGTGCATAATTATCATAATTTACAAAGCGAATCCCTTCCAAAACTTGCTGATTTCTAATCGCTCTAAATCGTTTTCCACCACCATTGGTATGAAATGAATACGCTAAGTAATCCATAGTAAACCTTTGTGCATCAATCCAATAGATAAATACATCTTCAAAATCCTCACCTCCTCCATTTTCTAAAAAACTGACTTCTACTTTATAGTATTCTTTTCCCTGTATTGTAAATGAAGACAATAATTTTTTACGAACAGCTTCGTCATTCAAACCAAAAGGCAATACCGAAAAATAATGTACTGCATTTACAGAATTTGAATAAACAGTTGCCAAGGAATCTGACAATTGAATAAGGTTTTCATTTACAAACCGTTGAAAACCTTGATTGCTCAACACATCTGTAATGGAATCAAAAGAACGGTTTAATTGAAAAATGCCATTTTTTCTTGTCGCTTTATAATTGATATCCCTAAAATTGAAAGAAATTGATGCATTTACTAACTTATCTGTACCAGCAACAAACATCGCTTTATCTATGATTTCCTGAGCAGTCAGCTCTTTCTTGGGTGTTTGACAAGAAACAAGCACCGCAATTGCAAAGAAAAAAATATATTTCATGACGTATTTTTTTTGAGTTGGTTTTATAATTGATTACAAAATTACATTTCTTTCACGAAACTAAAAATGTATCTTTGTAATCGTTTTTAATCATTCAAATATCCGTTGATGACTGTTCAGAAAAAAATCAACATCCAAAATAAAAAAGCACGTTTCGAATTTGAAATTCTTGACATTTATGTGGCTGGAATTCAATTGACAGGGACCGAAATCAAATCAATCAGAGAAAGTAAAGCACGCATTACCGAGAGTTTTTGCGAATTTAATGAAGCAGGCGAATTGTTTATCATCAATATGTATATTGAAGAGTATGCTTTTGGACATCATTTTAATCACAATCCAAAGAGCGAACGTAGGCTATTGTTAAACAAACGCGAATTGCGCAGTCTTAAAAAAGATGTTGAAGCTAAAGGAAATGCCATAGTTCCGTTAAAACTATTTTTGAATGAACGTGGTTTTGCCAAATTAGAAATTGCCTTGGCAAAAGGTAAAAAAACACATGACAAACGCGATGTTATTAAAGATAGGGACAATAAAATAGACTTAGCAAGAATTAAAAAAAGTTTTAATGCTTAGCCAAAAACTAAAAAATTATAGCATCATTTTAGGGTCAGGATCTCCAAGAAGACAGCAGTTTTTTAAAGACTTAGACCTTGATTTTATCATTCAAGTAAAATCGGTTGATGAAGTGTATCCTTCGCATTTACAAGGAGCTGAAATCACTGATTATTTAGCAGATTTAAAATCAAAAGCCTTTACAAATCTTAAAGAAAATGAATTGGTGATTACTTCTGATACCATTGTTTGGTTAGAAAATAAGCCTTTAGAAAAAGCATCCAATGAACAAGAAGCTTTTGAAATGTTGCAAAAAATGTCAGGAAAAATGCACGAAGTTATTACATCAGTAAGCATCAAAAGTGCAAATTTTCATAAACTTTTTAATGATACTACCCGCGTTTTTTTTAAAGAACTTTCAAACGATGAAATCCTTTTTTACATTAAAAACTACCAACCTTTTGACAAAGCAGGCGCCTACGGAATTCAAGAATGGATTGGATTTATTGGCATCGAAAAAATTGAAGGAAGTTATTTCAATGTCATGGGTTTGCCTGTTCATAAACTCTATGAAGAATTGATGAAATTATAGCCTGTAACATCAAAGAAAATATTATTTTTACACCCTATTTACTATTCAATACCACAAAATGAAAAAATACACATACACAGAGATGAAAGATACACGTTCTGGTTTTGGTGACGGCCTTACAGAATTAGGAAGAACAAATCCAAACGTAGTTGCGCTATGTGCTGATTTAATAGGATCCTTAAAAATGGATGACTTTATCAAAGAAAATCCTGACCGATTTTTTCAAGTGGGCATTGCAGAAGCCAATATGATAGGTATTGCTGCTGGCTTAACCATTGGAGGGAAAATTCCGTTTACAGGAACATTTGCCAATTTTTCAACAGGAAGAGTGTATGATCAAATTCGTCAATCTGTGGCGTATTCTGGTAAAAATGTAAAAATTTGTGCTTCGCATGCAGGTGTTACCTTGGGCGAAGATGGTGCTACACATCAAATATTAGAAGATATTGGCTTGATGAAAATGTTGCC
>Ga0102830_1000541_pt1 | contig 16068 bp, 16 predicted proteins | sample ColrivemetaGS703_FD_84511 | JGI IMG/M metagenome (GOLD analysis project Ga0102830, IMG submission 84511) | Estuarine microbial communities from the Columbia River estuary - Freshwater metaG S.703 | ecosystem: Environmental > Aquatic > Marine > Intertidal zone > Estuary | place: USA: Columbia...
ATATGGAGGGCTGAACGGTGTGACGGTACCCACTCCAGGGGGATAGCATGCGAGCGTAAATCATCGACGAACGAGACTCAAGTCATGAGCGAACACGAGCACGGTCATCAGCACCAAAGCCATAAGGACATCGTCAAAAGATTGAGGCGCGCAGAAGGTCATCTGCGCAGCATCGTCACCATGATCGAAGACCATCGGGCCTGCGTCGACATTGCTCAGCAGCTGCATGCTGTGGAAAAAGCCGTCTGCCAGGCCAAGCGTGTGTTTATCCAAGACCATATCGACCACTGCCTGGAACACACAGTCGAAGCACTCGCAACAGGCGAGCGCGCCTCACTTGAAGACTTCAAGCAAATAACCAAGTACCTCTAGGCCTCTTCCCATGTCGAGCTTCGCCGAACTGCTGCAACAGGGGGCCTCACAGGCCTGGTTGTACTTCCCCAGCGCCATTCTGCTGGGTGCCTTGCACGGCCTGGAGCCGGGTCATTCGAAAACCATGATGGCGGCGTTTATCGTGGCCATTCGTGGTTCAGTGAAGCAAGCGGTGCTCCTGGGGTTGGCCGCAACGCTCTCGCACACTGCGGTTGTGTGGGCGGTGGCAATGGCCGGCATGTACCTCGGGCAGCACCTGGACGCCGAAGCCACTGAGCCGTATTTCCAGCTCGCGTCCGCCGCCATCATCATCACCATCGCCGTGTGGATGCTTTGGCGCACCTGGCGGGGTGAACAGATGTGGCGTTTCGAGGAAGTTGACGACCATCACCACCACGATGAAACGCACCGTATCGATACCGGGCATGGGGGGGTCGAGCTGTCGATCTTCGAGGAAGGAGTCCCTCCGCGCTGGCGAATGAAGGTCTTGAGTGGCCATGCCTGGCCTGCTGCCGAGGTGAGCCTGCTGACGACTCGTCCCGATGGACTGGCCCAGACGTTTAGCTTCGTAGACCAGGGTGGTTACCTGGAGTCAGTGGACGAGATTCCCGAGCTTCATGACTTTACTGCGCGGCTGAGCCTGGGGCATGCCGGTCATTCCCACGACTATGACTTGGAGTTCCGCGAGCACAGCCACGGTCATGACCATGCTCACACTGAACTGGAGGGGCTGGAGCTGTCGTTGGATGGCTACCAAGATGCCCATGAGCGCGCGCATGCCAACGACATCCGTCAGCGCTTCAGCAACCGTAATGTCACCACTGGCCAGATCATCATGTTCGGTCTCACGGGCGGGCTGATCCCCTGTCCAGCAGCAATCACCGTGCTGCTGCTCTGCCTACAAGTGAAGGAAGTCGCGCTTGGGGCCGTGCTGGTGTTGTGCTTCAGCATTGGTCTGGCCATTACCCTCGTCACTGTTGGTGCCGCCGCCGCTCTCGGCGCACGCCAAGCCTCCAATCGTTGGCCCTGGTTTGGCACCGTGGCGCGTCGCGCCCCGTACCTGTCCAGCTTGTTGATTATCGGCGTGGGGATTTACGTCGGCGTCCATGGCTGGATCGGCCTGACCGCCTAGTCCGATGTGGGAGTTATCCGGTTATTTCGGCCTGTTCCTCGCCGCCTTCGGTGCCGCCACGCTGCTGCCCATGCAGTCGGAGGCGGTACTGGTAGGGTTGCTATTGCCCAATCACTATGCGGCCTGGGCACTGCTGGCAGTGGCCCCCACGGGCAATGTGCTGGGTTCGGCACGGAACTGGCTGCTGGGCCGGTCCATCGAGCATTACCGGCACAAGCGCTGGTTCCCTGTCAGCGAAGGCAAGCTGGAACAGGCCCAGCAGGCCTATCACCGCTTCGGGCGCTGGTCGTTACTGCTCAGTTGGGTGCCGATCATTGGTGATCCGCTCACAGTGGTCGCTGGCGTCATGCGCGAACCACTCTGGAGTTTTCTGTTGATCGTGACACTGGCCAAGGCCGCCCGTTATCTGCTGCTCACGGGCGTTACGCTGGGGTGGCTTGGGTGAGCCCGCAAGTGCGCGACGCCAACCTGGATCTGATCAAGTGGCTTGCGATGCTGACCATGCTGCTGGATCACCTGCGTTACCTCGGGCCTGAAACCGAATGGCTGTTCATCGTCGGACGTTTGGCGTTCCCACTGTTCTGTCTGGGGATTGCAGCCAATGTCGCGCGGGCTAGCTCCGGACAGTTATACACCGATGACAATGTTCGCTACCTAGGCTGGATGGCTACGTTTGCCGTGATCTCGGAGTTGCCCTACCGTCTGCTTTCCAGCGACAGCAACACTCTCAATGTAATGCCCTCACTGATGCTGGGATTGCTCATCGCCTGGGGTGTGCACCAGCGTGGACGCGACGGCTTTATCTTGGCTATGGCCAGCCTGACTGTGGCTGGGCTGATTCAAGAGCGTCTGATGTACGGCGTTTTCGGCGCACTGCTGCCAGCAGCATTGTTATTGGCCATTCAGCGCCCTGGTCTTGTGTGGCTATTGCCTGCTGCACTTTGCCTGCTGGCCAACAGTCGCAACCGTTGGCTCTCGGAGTGGGAGTTGCAGCCCTATATGTTGCTGACCCTGTTCACGGCGTTCGTCGCCCCTCTGCTTGGGCTATGGCTGCTGCGTCGCCCGCGCCACTTCAGGATCTGGCCGGTCAAACGCTGGGGTTATTGGTTTTACCCTGTCCATCTAGCAGTGCTGCACCTGATCCGCCCGCTCAGCTAATGCAGATGCCTCTCCTCATAAACCTTCTTGATCCATGCAGGCCTTCTGCCATACCGTGCAAGCGTGACGCGTGTCACATATAACAAGAAGCTGAAAAGGAGTTCCTCATGAAGAAGTTTTCTGCTGTCCTGATTGCTGCTGTTCTCGCCCTAACTTCCGTGGCAGCCCACGCCCACAGTGGTGGTACGGATTCGAAAGGCTGTCACCGTAATCACAAAACAGGTGATTACCACTGCCATTAAGCATTTTCCAGTAGCGGCTGGCCGCCTTTCATCTGTGGCGGCCAGCTAACTCCCTTATCCGTCAGTCATAGCTTCTGATCCCTGGAATCAACGATTATTCACCAGGTGTGGTTTGTTCGATTTCTTACTGCTCATCGGCGTCTCGGCACGAGTTTCAACCGTCATAGGGGCCCTGAAGCGCTTGAGTCGGAGTGCGTTGCCGAGCACGAAGACACTGGAGAACGCCATCGCGGCAGCAGCGAAGATCGGCGAAAGTAGCGTGCCGTTCACCGGGTAGAGCGCGCCCGCCGCGACCGGAATCAGCACCGCGTTGTAGGCGAACGCCCAGAACAGGTTCTGTTTGATGTTGCTGATCGTCGCCTTGCTTAGGGCGATGGCATTAGGTACGCCGCGCAGGTCTCCCGACATCAGCACCACGTCAGCCGCCTCAATCGCGACATCAGTTCCCGTTCCGATGGCGAGCCCAACGTCCGCTTCGGCGAGTGCCGGCGCGTCGTTGATACCGTCGCCGACGAAGGCGACCCGGGCGCCATTGATCCGGAACTTCTTCAGCGCCGCGACCTTCCCGTCGGGTAAGACCTCGGCAGCGATTTCATCGATGCCGAGCTGCTTGGCGATCGCTGCGGCCGTAGCTGCGTTGTCGCCGGTGATCATTGCGACTTTGAGTCCGAGCGCGTGCAGTGCCTTGATCGCTGCGGGAGTCGTTTCCTTGATCGGGTCGGCGACCGCGATAACCGCCGCCAAACGTCCGTCAATCGCAGCATAGAGCGGACTCTTGCCTTGCTCTCCGAGACGCTGGGCGGTCTGCAGGAAGCTCGACACATCAAGACCGAGCTGCGTCATGAATCGGTCCGCGCCGACGGCAACGGTCCGGCCGGCGACCTTGGCCGATACGCCGAAGCCCGGTGTTGCGTCAAAGTTATCGATGGGTGTGAGCGTGATGTCCCGCTGCTTTGCTGCTGCGACGATCGCTTCGGCGATTGGATGCTCGGAGCGGATCTCGACCGCTGCCACGAGAGTCAGAACTTCGTTGTATTCGAAGCCCTCGGCGGGAACGAGGTCGGTCAGCTCGGGGCGTCCTTTGGTCAGTGTGCCGGTCTTGTCGAGCGCGATCACGCTCACATCGCGCAGGGCCTGCAAGGCTTCGCCTTTGCGGAAGAGGATGCCGATCTCGGCCGCGCGGCCCGTCCCGACCATGATTGAGGTCGGCGTGGCCAGCCCCATGGCGCAAGGGCAGGCAATGATGAGAACCGCGACCGCATTCACTAGTGCGAAGGTCAGGGCCGGGTCCGGGCCGAAGATCAGCCAGACCAAGAAGGTCAACGTCGCTGCCGCCATCACCGCCGGGACGAACCACATGGTCACCTTGTCGACCAGTCCCTGGATCGGCAGCTTGGAACCCTGCGCTTCTTCGACGAGCCGGATGATTTGCGCGAGAACCGTGTTCGTGCCGACCTTGGTGACGCGGAAACTGAAAGCACCCGTCTTGTTGATTGTGCCGCCGACGACCTCGGCACCCGCCTTCTTCGACACGGGCACCGGCTCGCCGGTGATCATGCTCTCGTCAACATAAGAGTCACCCTCGACGACCTCGCCGTCGACCGGAATCTTTTCGCCCGGGCGAACGAGAACGATATCACCGGTTGTTACCTGGTCGAGCGCAATCTCGAACGTTTCGCCGTTGCGTTCAACGCGCGCAGTCTTGGCTTGAAGTCCGATGAGTCGCTTGATCGCCTGCGAGGTTCGACCCTTGGCGCGTGCCTCCAGCGTGCGTCCGAGCAGGATCAAGGTCACGATGACCACGGCGGCTTCGAAATAGACGTTGGCGGTACCTTGCGGGAGCACTTTGGGGATGAAGGTCGCGACTACGGAATAGCCGTAAGCCGCCGCGGTGCCGAGCGAGACCAGCGAGTTCATGTCGGGGGCCCCGCGCAGCAACGCCGGTACGCCCTTGTGGAAGAAGCGCAGGCCTGGACCAAACAGCACAAGGGTGGCGAGTGTGAACTGGACATACCAGTTCGTTTGCTGACCCAGGACCCCCATTACCCAATGGTGCATGGCTGGAATGAGGTGAGAGCCCATCTCAAGGATGAAGACTGGCAAGGTGAGGATGGATGCAACAAACAGATCGCGCCGCAGCGCCCGTGCCTCGCTCTCACGACGCTCGGCGTCCTGATCGCCAGCAGTCGCCGTTTCGGCGGACAAGCGGCGGGACTTGTAACCCGCCTGTTCGACTGCAGCTTCAAGGTCGGGCGTGGTGATGACCCCCGCAAGGTGGCGCACCCGCGCGCGCTCGGTTGCCAGGTTGACCGTAGCTTCGAGTACGCCCGGGATTTTTGCGAGTGCCTTCTCAACCCTGCCCACACATGACGCGCAGGTCATGTCCTCGATCGCGAGCTCGGTGGTCTCTTCGCGAACGGTGTAGCCAGCACTCTCGATGGCGCGCACAGCCGCCTGCGGACTGGCCAAGCTGGTGAAGGTGATGTCGGCGCGCTCGGTGGCCAGATTGACCGTTGCCGTCTGCATGCCGGTGACCTCTTTCAGCGCGCGTTCGACGCGGCCGACACACGAAGCGCACGTCATGCCTTCGACGGGCAGGCTCAGGCGAGTGACTGAGGACATGGATGGATTGACGTCTTGTTGGGCAACGGAAGCCATTGAAATATCCCTTGAATGTTTCTGTTGAAGAGAAGTTTCAAGCTTCCCCGTGTGGGAAGGTCAAGGTCTGTGGGTGATTTATTTCACGACGCGTCGGTTCGAACTGCCGCCGGCACTGCCGCAGCCCGTATCAGCCTCAGGGTTGAATCCGCACGCTAAGAGCTTTTGGGTGACAGCTGCTCTCATCTGTTCCACATGCGCGAGCAGCTGTGCCGCTTTAGTCGTCGCACCGTTGTGACGTTCAGAGCAGCCTCGAACACCCGTAGCTCAATGAGAAAGAGCCGGTTAGCCCAACCCTGGCGACAAAAGATGAACGGCTGTTGCTCAAATGTCAGAAGTATAATTAAATATCTGACATTAATATGAGTCGAGCTTTCATATGCGATCGATCCCGCAAGCGATCTTTGAACGCAGCCAATCCCTAAGCGAGGGTGGAGTTCTTGCGCCCAAGGAGTTTCTTCATCTTGGTAGTCGTGCGGCGGTTGATCAGGCGTTTTGTCGCTTGGCTAGAGCCGGGCAACTGATGCGAATAGCGCGCGGTATTTACGTTGCGCCGGTGCGTGAAAAAGACCGCACCAGAGCTCCATCGGCAGAGTCATTGGCGAAATCAATCGCCGCTCAGGGTAAGCAGTGCATCTCGCCCGATGGCGCACGGGCCGCAAAATCAATGGGGTTGACGCGAGTTGCTTCGACTAAAGAGGTGTACCTCACCACAGGACGTAGTAAGCGGTTGGTAGTTGGCTCCCGGATAATTCACCTCCAGCACGCGCCCTACTGGCTGTTCTCCTTGGGGGCGACACCGGCCGGGGATGCGCTCAGGGCGATGGCCTGGGTGGGTAAAGATCAGGCTGAAAAATCGGCCCAGAAACTTCGTCGGCACTTAGCGACGGTGGAGTGGGAAAGCCTGGGTTCGGTCCGTGCGAGCCTTCCCAGCTGGATGGCCACCGCCCTTGGCAGGGTCGCGATGTTGAGTGAATTGCGTTGAATTCAGGCCAGACACTGATTACTTGTGCGAATAAAAGTTGACGTATTCAAGGTCAGAAGCGGGTCTTAACGATTAAACTAACCCTACGAGAAGGTAGAAACCATGGCTAGCGGCGAACAACTGAAAGCGCTTCTGCGCTCGCATATCAAGGGAGATGACACGCATTTCCTTGCCGTTGCTATGCAGATGGCGGCTCATGAGGCTAAGCAAGGTCACGGGAAGCTTGCGGAAGATTTGCGGGCTCTAATTGATTCGGCTAAGAAAAATCGTCTGCCTTCCGGTCAACCGGTGCCCATCGGCCAGCCTCGCGGTGAACTGAGCAACCTGTTGTCAGTAGCTCTTCCGAAGACCCGCTTTTCGGAAATGATTCTGGACGATGCAACTCATGGCCGTCTCGGAAGAATCATCAATGAGCAGCGCAACTTCGAGAAGATTCGCGCACATGGCCTCTCACCTCGGCGCAAGCTGCTTTTGGTCGGGCCACCCGGTACCGGCAAAACCATGACAGCCTCGGCACTTGCCGGCGAGCTTGGGATTCCGCTGTACATCGTCCGGCTTGATAGCCTCATCACCAAGTACATGGGTGAAACCGCATCCAAGCTGCGTCAGATTTTTGATGCCATTCGCGATACACGCGGCATTTATTTCTTCGACGAATTCGATGCCATAGGCTCCCAGCGTGGCCTTGCCAACGACGTGGGCGAAATCCGCCGCGTCCTGAACAGCTTTCTGCAGATGATCGAGCAGGACCAGTCCAATAGCCTGATCATCGCTGCTACCAACCACCCTGAAATTCTTGACTACGCCTTGTTCCGGCGCTTCGATGATGTTATCGAGTATGGACTGCCCAATCAGGAACAGATCAAGGCTGTGCTCAAGAATCGACTAGTGAATTTTTCAAAGTCGATTCGCAGCTGGGACAAGCTCTGCAAAGTCGCAGAGGGGCTCAGCCATGCAGAACTGGCGAGGGCAGCAGACGACGCGATCAAGGACACGATCATTCATGACCGTACCGAGATGGCGGTCAAGGACGTGGAAAGGCACCTTGAAGAACGGAAGACTTTCCACGGGAGACGGCACTCCTAACGTAGTAGAGCATATAAATGACGGAATCGAACAACGGACAACGGCCTCATTTTCACCTCCAGGGACAGGGACTACCGGAACGGTTCCGATCTACAGCATCAGCAACACGAGACCCCCGTTACCCCACGCCAAACCGAGGGGCTCATGGCGGAAAACTACTCGCTCAACTCCAGCATGCCAGCGTCCAGATGGCCTCAGCAGTGCAGTTGCAGCGCGAAGCATCTGAAAGACAATTGCTACAAGGAGGCAGGCCTGAAGGTGGGTATGGCCTGCAAATAGAATTTCGGAGCGAACCTGGTTACGCGCTTGCATTCGAGGGACTTGCCCGAGGCGCCCAGCGCATCGAACTTATGAACCTGCGTCATGACCCCGCCACGAATACTGACTTCGCCACGGTATTCGTTCCAGATGGCCAGCTCAAAGCCTTTGAGAACCTCGTTAGGCAATACCTGGAGGTGGAGACCTCCAAGGGGAGTCCGCGCAACGCTCCGCTCCTGAATCCAATCCAAGAAATCCGAGTCGCAGCTTTTAACGCCCTGTGGACTGATGATCCCGCAGTGTTGCCGCCAGATGAAAACGAAACCATTTGGTGGGAATTCTGGTTGCCTATCAGGGAAGGCCGTGAAGCAGTGCTGAACCGTTTTAAGTCGGTTGCCGACGCATGTGGTTTTCATACATCCGAAAAAGTGCTGAAGTTTCCTGAGCGGACAGTCCTCAACGTCTACGCCTCGCGAGCAGCCATTACTCGGTCACTCTTGCTGCTCAACGAAGTCGCCGAGATTCGTAGAGCCAAGGACACCGCCGAGTTTTTTGATGCCCTTGCGCCGCTAGAACAAAGAGAATGGGTCGAGAACCTGCTTGAGCGAACCACCCCCGCAGGGGACGACAGTATCCGCGTCTGCCTTCTAGATACCGGAGTCAATCGGGGCCACCCACTCTTAGCTCATCACATTGACGCGAATGACCTTTACACCGTCAACCACAACTGGGGTGTTGCGGATACTACGGGTCATGGCACACAGCTCGCAGGAATCGCCCTTTATGGTGATCTGTTTGACCCTCTCAACGGACAGAACCCGATTTCGATCGAGCACCGCCTTGAGTCGGTGAAATTGCTCCCCGCAGCCCAGGGAAATCAAAAGGAGCCCTACGGCGCGTTGATGATCGACGCCGTAACCCAACCGGATACCGCCAAGCCGGAAGTGCGCAGGGTCTACAGCATGGCGATCACCAGCCTCGACGACCGAGATCGCGGCCGCCCTTCCGCATGGTCAGCAGCAGTTGATGAGCTCGCATCCGACGTATTGGGAGAGAGGGCTAACCCTCGGCTGATCGTCGTGTCCGCCGGCAATGCGGACAAGAACCAGGCCACCCACTACCCGCATAACACCACCACTGACGGAATCCATGATCCGGCCCAGGCCTGGAACGCACTGTGCGTAGGCGCTTACACCCAGAAGGTCACTATCGACCCTCCAAACCCTGGATTGCGCCCGATCGCTGCCGCAGGCAGCCTGAGCCCATACAGCACGACTTCGGGGACCTGGAGCAACTCGGCTTGGCCCTTGAAACCCGATGTAGTGTTTGAAGGAGGCAACCTGGCTACAGACGGGCAACAAGCATACACCGAGCCCTGTCTTTCCCTTGTCACCACGGCACACGAACCAGAACAACGGCTTTTGACGACGACCAGCGCCACCAGCGCAGCATCCGCGCTAGCAGCTCGCATGGCCGCACAAGTATCGACGAGCTACCCACAGTTCTGGCCCGAGACTGTACGAGCTCTAATCGTGCACTCAGCTGAGTGGCCTGATCGTATGAGGCAGGATTTCCTTGCTGCCGGCACCAAGGCCGGCTATGAAAATCTGGTCAAACACTGTGGCTTTGGCGTACCAGATCTGGGGCGTGCCCTGTGGAGTGCCGGCGACTCCTTGACCATGATTGTCGAGGACCATCTCAGGCCGTTCATGAGGCAGGGCACCAAGCCGCCCACTGCGCGGGACATGCATCTTCATCTGCTTCCCTGGCCGCAGCAGGAACTGCTCAACCTAGGCAACATCGAGGTGGAAATGCGAGTGACACTTTCCTACTTCGTAGAGCCAAACCCCGGTATCGCCGAGCGCGGTATCAAGGGACGCTATCGCTACGAGTCGCATGGCTTACGCTTCGATGTCAGCCGCCCAAACGAAGACCGTGACCAGTTCCGCCAGCGCATCAACAAGCGCGCACGGGATGAGGAGGAAGGTGGCTATCAGGGCGGCGGCTCAGATCCGAACTGGCTGCTCGGTACTCAGACACGGCATCGCGGCTCCCTCCATTCGGACATCTGGCGAGGCACTGCAGCCGAACTGGCAGGACGGGGAATGCTTGGTATCTACCCCGCACTGGGGTGGTGGAAAACGCTTGTAAAGCAGCAGCGATATGACGACACCGTAAGGTACAGCCTGGTGGTCTCTATCAAAACTCAGCAAACGGACGTTGACCTCTATGCGGCGGTGGAAACTCTAATTGAGGCACAGACAGCGGTACTGGTCTGATATCAACGGTTTCAAATGAGGTCATGGCCCGGAAGCCATGACCTCATTGCTCGCAAAAGCTCGGGTTGAGGGTGTCAAATGGAGTGAAGTCGGCGCTTACGCGCTGACCTGCGCGGCATAACCCAGGTCTTGAATCACCTTGCGGATAGATTCTGCGGGTTCTTGGCTGTCTACCGATACCTTACCGGCAGCACGGTCAATCTCCACTTTTGCGGTTTCATCTACCGCCTGAATTGCCTTTGTGATCTTGCTGACGCAACTGCCACAACCCATTCCTGATACCTGTAGAGCGAACATAAATCACCTCGTTGGTTAGGCGGCATAGATGCCGTAACCTGAGCATTGACCTTGACACGATGGCAAGGTCAAGCTTGGTTTTTAGCGTTGGTAAATGTTCTTTCGGCGTTGATTGAAATACTGATACCTGCCGACTGGCTTTAGATTCACGTTCATTTCAGTCAATGCGGATTTTCCGCAGCCTCAACGCATTGAATACAACCGATGCTGAACTGACGCTCATGGCCAGTGCCGCAATCATGGGCGACAGCAGGTGGCCTGTCAGGGGGTAAAGAACCCCTGCTGCGAGTGGAATTCCCATGGCGTTATAGATGAAGGCAAAGGCTAGGTTCTGCCGCATGTTTTTCACTGTGGCCACAGACAAGGTTCTTGCCCGTAAGATGCCCATCAGATCACCTTTCACCAGGGTCACCTGAGCACTGTTCATCGCTACATCGGTACCGGTTCCCATCGCGATACCCACATCGGCACGAGCCAGCGCAGGAGCATCGTTGATGCCATCGCCAGCCATGGCTACTCGGCGGCCATAGCTCTGCAGATCGGCAACCAACTTTTCCTTGTCCTGAGGTTTAACCTCGCCATGGACTTCCTCGATTCCCAACTCCCTGGCTACAGCCCTTGCGGTGGTAAGCCCATCGCCGGTGGCCATGATGACCTTCACATCGACCTCTTGAAGCCGGGCAACTGCTTGTTTGGAGGTCGGTTTGATCGGGTCGGAGACAGCCAGAAGTCCTGCCAGGACACCATCCACCGACAAGTAGACAATGCTGATGCCCTCCAGGCGGAGCTGCTCTGCCCGGTTGCTTAGAGGTGTGGTATCTACCCTGGCGTCGTCCATCAACGCTGTATTACCCAATTGCAACTGTCGACCTTCCACTTGGCCGCGAACACCGATGCCGGAGCCTGATTCGAACGAGTCCGGCTTGGCCAACGCCACACCTTGAGCGCGGGCGTAGTCAACGATCGCATGGGCCAGCGGATGTTCACTACCTTGATCGAGGCTTGCTGCCAATCGCAGCACCTCGTTCGGTTCGAATGGGCCGGCACCTTCTGCGCTGTGAAATACCGGCCGTCCCTCGGTCAACGTGCCGGTCTTGTCGACGATCAGCGTATCGATCTTGCACAGGTTCTCTATGGCACTGGCATCGCGGAACAAGACACCACTGGTTGCAGCCTTGCCAGTCGAAACCATCACCGACATAGGGGTCGCCAGGCCCAGTGCACAGGGACAGGCGATGATCAGTACGGCAACCGCGTTGATCAGACCAAATACCCAGCCCGACTCCGGGCCGAACAAGCCCCAGCCGAAGAACGTGAGAATCGCGATGGCTATCACGCCAAGCACGAAGTAACCCGCTACCGCATCGGCCATGCGCTGCATGGGAGCCTTGGAACGCTGTGCTCTGGCGACCATTTGCACGATCTGGGACAACATGGTGTCGGCCCCCACCTTCTGCGCCTGCATTACCAGGCTACCGTGGGTATTCATGGTTGCGCCGATCAGCGTATCACCAACGCGCTTGGTAACCGGTAGCGGCTCGCCGGTTAGCATGGCCTCGTCGACGGCGCTTTCGCCTTCGAGAACGGTGCCGTCCACTGGGACTTTCTCGCCAGGACGTACTCGCAGATGGTCGCCAAGGTGCACATGGGTCAACGGAATATCTTCTTCCTGGCCGTCAGGCTTGATGCGCCGCGCGGTTTTGGGTGCTAGGCCCAATAACGATTTGATAGCGGCTGAGGTTTGTGAGCGGGCCTTGAGTTCGAGCATCTGGCCCAATAACGTCAGGGAGATGATTACCGCCGCAGCTTCGAAGTAGACACCAATGCGCCCGTCCTGGAAGAAGGCTTGGGGGAACAGTTGTGGGGTCAGGGTCGCTGCAACGCTGTAGAGGTAGGCTGCCGCTGTGCCCAGGCCAATCAGTGTCCACATATTCGGGCTGCGATGACGGATCGAGTCGATACCTCGGGCAAAGAATACCCAGCCGCCCCACAGGGTCACAGGCGTCGCCAAGGCAAGCTCTACCCAGTTCTGCGTTGCGCCATGAAATAGTGTTAACGAGTGGCCGGCCATAGCCAAGAAAGTCACGATGACCGTGAGTGGGAGTGTCCACCAGAAGCGCCGGGAAAAATCTTTGAGTTCTGAATTCTCCTCTTCCTCTAATTCCGGGATCAGTGCCTCCAAGGTCATGCCGCAGATGGGGCAATTACCCGGTTGTGGCTGGCGTATTTCTGGATGCATAGGACAGGTGTACTCCGCCGTCCCTATGGCCCCTGGTGAGGGAGGCGCAGCTACATGATGCTGGTGTTGCGCATGCTGGGGAGAGTTCACATAGCGGGTAGGTGCTTCCCGAAACTTCTCCTGGCATTTCGCGCTGCAGAAACGGTATGTCTGACCTTCGTGGCTGTCATTGAATGGGCTGTCTGGTTTGACGACCATGCCGCACACCGGATCATGCTGACTCCCATGTTGGTCTTCCTGATGCTTGGAATGCTCATGGTCGAGATGTTCCGGATTGGTGTGCATAAGGTTTACTTCCTGTTGTCGTCCTTGGGGGTATCAGCATCACCTTGATGGGAGTGGCCACCGTGGTTGTGGCCGAATATGTGCATCAGCGGGCACAGCAGCAGAATCAAGTAAGGCAGTGCCTGGAAGATGTGGCCAAAATGCTCGCGAGCCACATAAAACACGCCGATAACTACCAACATAATCAGCGCAATGCCAATTTTGCTTTTCCAGAATGGCAATTCAGATCCTGGGTGGTGAGAGTGGTCCATGGCGTGATCCTCACGAAATTGAATCATAAGTGAAGTGACAGTAGTCGCTATTGCTCTCACCTAGATTGATGCACATCAATCCGAGCTTAACGATTAGCGTACGTTCACTTTGCCGACCATCCCCGATTGGTAATGGCCTGGTATGTTGCAGGCGAACTCAAGGCCCGTTGCCTTGGTAAAGGTCCATACCAGCTCTTCAGTGGCGCCCGGCTCGATCAAGACACTGTTTGGATCGTCGTGTTTCATATCGACCATCTTCATCCCGCCCATGGCATGACCCATCTTGCTCATATCCTGCGCGCCCGTTGGAGACAGCGTGCCGTTCTGAAACATTGCGGCCATTTCTTTTTGATGTGCGGCATGTGCGGCTGCTATGCCCAGGTTGAACTCATGCAGCAGCGAGCCCTCATTCTTGAGTACGAAGCGGATGGTTTCTCCTGCTTTGATATCAATACTCTTCGGCTCGAAAAAGATATCGCCCATCTTGATCTCAATGGTGCGATCAGTTTTCTTGACGTTTCCTGGTTGGCCAATCTCGCTTTTGCTATGGCTCGGGCTGCCCATGACAGCAGAGGCGGAAAAAACTAGGGATGTGGCGAGAAAAAATGAAGTTAGTTTGGTTTTCATAATGAATCTCTGAAATGGCGTTGTTGGGCACAATATCGATGCTAACCAGGCAATGCTGTCAGTTGGCTTACGCGAAAACTACAAACTTGAAAGATGCACTGAAGTCAGGTGCGGCCCAGCTTTTGCTGGGCCGCTGGTTGTTGAGTCAGCGAAGTACGAACTCACCGACCATCCCCGCTTGATAATGTCCAGGGAGGGTACAGGCGAAGTTGAGGCTGGCCGTTTCGTGGAAGGTCCAGACGAACTCCTTGGTATCGCCAGGCTCAACAAGGATTGCGTTAGGATCATCATGTATCGCTTCAACGACTTCAGGGATGCCCGGAGGGTTGGAGTCTCCCAGGCCCGACCGTTCATGCCAGATGATGGACTTCGCTTTGCCTGTTGGCGTCAGTGTGCCGTCCTTGAACAGAGCTGCCATCTTGCTTTGATGTGCGAGTTGAGATGTGGCTTTACCGATATTGAATTCGTGCATCAGCGCTCCTTCGTTCTTCAATATGAAGCGGACAGTTTCGCCAGGCTTCACATCGATAGATTTCTGGCCGTAGCTGATGTCATCCATCTTGATGAAAACGGTACGCGTAGCGGGAGTTGCTTGTGTTTGTTGCCCAATGCTTGGTGCACTGGAATTTTGCGCTGTGGCTTGAGTTGCAGCTGCGATGAGAAGTGCTGTGATCAATAATTGTGGACGTAAATTTTTCATGATGAGACCTCACTGAGGTGGTTGGAAATCTCATGCTATTCCCTGCTTCCTGCCGGGGGGCTTACCCCAAAACTACAAATTAGTCAGTTTGAAAAAAACGCGGCACCGTTAAGGTGCCGCTAGGCCAAAGGAGCAATCATGAAGGCCTTGAAGATGGGAATTCTTATGGATGGCACTCTTTATCAGCCATCATGAGTTTGTGCTCACGAATCATTTGCGCGAGGACGTCATCAACCAGTTTGTCGTGTCGCTCCATCCATGCGAGATGTTCTTCAGTGGTAATACCCGGATCAGGGTGCTGACTGTGTAGCTGACTCATCATGTCGCCTAGCATCCCCATATGCTCTTTCATGTGCACATGGCGCTCACTCGCAGGAGCTTTTTCCGCCTGAATCAGTACCGCTTCAGCTTTGTCGCGCATATTCTCCATGCGCTCGAAGAGGCGGTCACCCCCACCCTCGGCCCAAACTACGGAAGAAAGCAGAAGTGAACCAACCAGAATTAAAGGCTTAAGAAATTTCATTGGGCAGTCTCCTCAGTTAAAACTGTGGCGGCTCTCGACGTCGTTATGCACTCGAGGGCCAAGAGCACAACCTAGTGCTCATGCCTGCACCCTAGACAAGTCATCCTTACAGATACATGAGGCTAGGATTACATTTTCGTCAGCTTGTGGTTGGGAGGGGGATTTGACTGCACACTCAGGCTACTCAAAATCTGGGAACAGCCCGCATGAAACTTCTGGTCGCTGAAGACGAGCCAAAAACAGGCACTTACCTGCAACAGGGCCTCACAGAGGCTGGATTCAACGTCGACCGTGTTATGACGGGAACGGATGCGCTTCAGCATGCACTGAGCGAAGCCTATGACCTGTTGATTCTGGACGTGATGATGCCGGGTCTGGATGGCTGGGAAGTCCTGCGGATGGTTCGTGCTGCAGGCAAGGATGTGCCGGTACTATTTTTGACGGCCCGTGACGGTGTTGAGGATCGCGTGAAAGGCTTAGAGCTGGGGGCAGACGACTACTTGGTCAAGCCCTTCGCTTTTTCTGAGCTGTTAGCCCGAGTCAGAACATTACTGCGGCGCGGCAATAGTTCGCCCATGCAGACCACCATGAAAATAGCCGATCTTGAAGTTGATCTGTTGAAGCGGCGTGCCGTACGCAGTGGCAAGCGAATTGACCTGACCGCGAAGGAGTTCGCGTTGCTCGAATTACTGCTGCGCCGCCGCGGCGAAGTCCTTCCCAAGTCGTTAATTGCTTCCCAGGTATGGGACATGAATTTTGACAGCGACACCAATGTGATCGAGGTGGCTATCCGACGCTTGCGGGCGAAAATTGACGATGATTTTGAATTGAAGCTGATTCATACCTCACGTGGTATGGGTTACATGCTTGATGCGCCGGAGTCTGAATGAAGCATCTGTCGCTGACCGCGCGCATGAGCTTGATGTTCATGCTTGCGGTGATTGCAGTCCTCACGGTGGCCGGCCTGAGCTTCAAT
>Ga0102830_1000547_pt1 | contig 15975 bp, 15 predicted proteins | sample ColrivemetaGS703_FD_84511 | JGI IMG/M metagenome (GOLD analysis project Ga0102830, IMG submission 84511) | Estuarine microbial communities from the Columbia River estuary - Freshwater metaG S.703 | ecosystem: Environmental > Aquatic > Marine > Intertidal zone > Estuary | place: USA: Columbia...
ATATGCTGGACGCCCGCTGCTACTGCTGAACGTAAGACTCGGATCGCGTTCTGCTGGTCCCAGGGAGGCCCCCATACCCCAGGCCCTGTCAGCCGCATGGTTCCAAAGCCCAGACGCCGAACCTTCCTCCCGGCCAGCATGCCGTGCGATGAATACATCATGCTAACCCCAAGCGTTGAAATACGTCGGCAGTGACATGCGCGAGAATCCCTTCACGCGCTGTTGGAGAGAGCACCTGGTGGGTAATAGCGTGTCGGCCAAGAATCTCATGCAGATGAGTGTCAACCGCTGTCCTGAATCGAGAGTCAGTATCTCGCCCAGGGCCGAGCGCAATCGTGTGATCCAACTTCGTGGCAAGAACAGTCGTGTAGTTTGAGACATGGTTCATCATCAAGTTACCTATCGCTTCCAGCTCATGCGGAGTGATACTCATGCCTCGATACACGACTGCCGCACTCCAATAGGCCACTGCATCGATGACTGGCCTGTCGACAAGAACGACTTCGGCATTGGTTCGCGCAGCATGCTCCGCCTCAAGCGTCCGGTCGATGAACCACATTGTGGAGTCGTAAGTATGCTGGGTAAGCAGCGGGATGCCCTGTTGTGCAGCCAAAGCCCCAAAGGAAGGAACGGTTTCGACGCGAATGTCCCTTAACTCAAGGCCTGCTTTCAGCTCTCTGCAGAAGGTAGATTTGCCGGTCGAATGGGTACCAGCAACTCCGATAACGATTGAGCTCACCACAAGCTTCCTTGTTCTGGTGCTGGCTCTTCCTTTTCGATCTGAATCTTGAGCTGCGCGATTTTGCACAGCTCTATCCAGGACTTGATGAGCGAATCTTTGAGCAAGCGGCTCAGGAGGAGGGCAGTGACACGAGCATCCTCCCCGGCGCGATGTAGCTCACCAGATACCTCACTGTCCAGGCCGGTCATAGCCAGAAGCGCAGAGAGGCTATGGCTTTCAGCATCCGGATACACATGGCGTGCGAGCTTCAGGGTATCTATCACTCCGACCGGAGCCCAATCGGGCAAGTGACGTTTCATCACTTCATAGTCGATGGAGGCATTATGCGCGACGAACCATTTGCCCTGAAGCTGCTGTTCGACATCGCCCCGCAGCTCCTCCCAAACGGGTGAACCTTTCACGCTCGAGTTGCCGATGCCGTGCACACGTTTGGCCTGCCAAGTGATAGGGTTCGGCGGCTTGATGAGCCAACTCGAAGGCTCTTCACCCTCAACGACTGGGAACGATGCGATAGCTAGCTCCACGAGGTCAGGGGGCGTGTGGCCATTTCCTTCAACGTCCACAATTACGATGGGCTCGGAGGGCCACCGGAAATCCGCGTCTGTCATCAGATATTCCTCTGCGCTTCCGCGCGTCCATGGCGATCATACTGATGCGGCTTGTCGGCATCGTGCACTTGATATCCAAGTGTGTGTTGCATGAAGTACCGTCGTTGTTCATCGAGACCGCGAACAATGATGGCGCGATCTGTGATCACCGGCTCACCCACAACGCCCATCTGCTGACAAAGGCTGTTGAGAAGCGTCTCATCAGGCTTCTTCCAGACGGCCTCACACGTTGAATATTGGGCGGAAGGGCAGGTGCCACAAAGCTCGGTGATCCCAAAGTGGCCATTGTAGTCGGGCTGCTGATGAGCATAGGCCACCCCACAGGAGGTCTTGCGGAAGATTGGTGTACCTGAAGCGTGTGACTGATACAGCCTCAGCAGCTGTTGTTCTTCCTCGAGCGGCAACAGCTTGCGCCTTGCAGTCGAGGTGTAGGGTTCAGGAATACCCTGGCTTCGGTAATACTCGGCAATCTCTCGCCGGTAGAATAATCCGCTGAATACCGTCGCATGGGCGTATTTGGACAACTGAGCAGCCCGAGTAATGTGCTGCTCAGAATCGTTGAGTCCCGGGACAATAGGCCGCCAATAAAGCAACGTCCGATAACGTTGCGCATGCTTGAAAAGGGTACGTAGGCTATTAGCCGCGATCGAAGATTTGATTGGCTCGACCCTAGGATCGTCAATCCCAGAGTAGGTCACCAATATCGTCAGCTTGATATTGCTCAGAGCGTTGAAGCGCTCGCAGTCCTCAGACGTCACTCGCCAACGCGTGATGACAAGCACGTTGTTAGTCAACCCTGCCTGATCCAGCAAGTGCAAAAGGTTATGGGTATGGCCTTTCACTTCTGGAAGCATCGGATCAGTCGCCCGATTAAACAGCTGAATTGGCGTGATGTGAGGCTGGAAGAAGCGATGCGAGACGAATCGTTCAAACGCCTCCTCATCAGGCATCAACGCTTGAGGCTTACGCTGATCGAAGTTACCGAACAGATGCCTTACGCAGTAGCTGCAATCCAACGGGCATCCTACGATGTGGTTCAGGCTTAAGCCGCTCTTGCGATACTCGACGGGATCTCTCAGGCTGGGGTTAACCAGTGGCAACTGCGTGGCATTGATGATCGCAACGTTCTTGTCCATTGACGCGCTCCTCGCAACTCGATTGGGTCGCGGCTATCCCTACGATGTATGTCCATTCGCCTATAGCGCGCCGTCGAAAGCAGCCTCTATCAGGTTCGCCAACTGTAAGGCTATCAATCTGCCACCAATCCAAGCAATGAATTGTGGTAGGTAAGCCGTTCTGGTGCGTGGGGGCGGTGGAGGGTCAGCGATCTTGCATAATGCGTCGTAGAGTCGCCCGCAAGACCTAACAAGAGAGCGTGCGAAATCAGCTAAGCAGACGGAACATGAGCAGGTCGACAAAATTGCCGCCTGACCTATAGCATTGAGCCATCAAAGCTGCAACGCAGCTGCACTCCGCGAAGGAACGTCGATCGTGATCACCAAAATCCGAATCCGTGGTTATCGAATTTACAAGGACTTTCTTCTGAGGCCGAATCCCGGCGTAAATATCCTTATAGGAGACAATGACGCCGGCAAATCTACTCTGATGGAAGCAATTTCGCTGGCGCTCAACGGCCGGATTGGGGGGCGCGGCATTCTAGAGGAGCTAAACCCGCATTGGTTTAACACCGAAGTGGTGGCCGAGTTTCTTTCTCTCAGGCAAGCCGGGAAGAAGCCAGCCCTCCCGGAAATCCTCATCGAGCTATACCTACAAGACACAGACGAACTGCAGGGGCTTCTAGGCGCCGTGAATGCCGACGTCCCAACCAATGCCTGTCCCGGCGTATGCCTCTCCATCTTCCCCAGCGAGGAGTACCAAGACGAGCTAGATGAGTGGCTCAAGCATCCATCCGCACTGCTCCCCATCGAGTATTACACCTACGAATGGCGATCTTTCGCAGATAATGAACTCACACGGCGGCCCCGAGCTCTCTCGGTGGCCACTATAGACTCCCGGACGGTTAAATCAGCCGCCGGCGTTGACTATCACCTTCGCCAGATCCTAAGTGACCACTTGGAGTCATCCGAGAAGGCACAGATATCTCTGGACTACCGCAGCATCAAAGCATCCATGACGGATGGTGCGCTGGCGCCGGTGAACAAGCGACTCTCCGGTATTGATGCTGCGTTACAACAAGAGCCAATGGCTCTGGCGATGGATCAGACATCTCGTACATCATGGGAAAGTGTGGTCACTCCACATGTTGACGGCCTCCCATTTGCAATGGCAGGCCAAGGCCAACAGGCTGCTATCAAGATTTCACTCGCGATGAAGCGTCACTCTTCGAAGGCGAAGATCGTGATGATCGAGGAGCCGGAGAACCATCTCTCGCACACTAGTCTGACGACTTTGCTCGATCGTATCGAGGCTCTGAAGACGGAAGAGCAACAACTCTTCATTTCAACTCACAGTACCTACGTGCTCAACCGCCTAGGGTTAGATGCTTTGCTCTTACTGCATCGCAATAGCGCTGCCAAAATCACAGAGCTTGATCCAACCACAGTAAGCTATTTCCAGAGGCTGCCTGGCTACGACACTTTACGCCTGGTGCTCGCCAAAAAAGTCGTGCTGGTTGAAGGTCCATCGGACGAAATTATCTTTGAACGCGTCTATAAGGATTGTTTCAGTCAACGCCCAATGGGCCACGGTATAGATGTCATCAGCATGCGAGGGTTGGCGCTGGCTCGATGCCTTGAGCTTTGTGCTGCGATCGATAAACCAGTAGCTGTAATGCGCGATAACGACGGCGTTGATCCTGAGGAGCTATCTAAACCGGTTGAAAAGTGGCTGGACCATAAACGGCGAGCACTTTTCATCGGAGCCGTCGCTAATGGCCGCACGCTTGAGCCGCAGCTCATAACCGCAAATGGCGAGCCTCACTTGCGCAAGATGCTCGGCATCACCGCCGCAGCAAACCTGGAAACGTGGATGGCTCGTGAGAAAACGGAAGGGGCCATTCGATTGGCGGAATCAGTCGAACGTCTTAGCCCGCCTGATTATATGAAGGCGGCAGCCGAGTTCATCCACAATGCCTAACCATCTAACTCTTGCGGTTGCTGGCGGTAGAAAAACTCAAGGACTGGTCGATCATTGCAAAGCATTGCCTACTGATCGGCACGTACTTCTCGTTACATTCACTCAAACCAATCAGCAAGAACTGATTCAACGGCTCAGCTCTCAGGTCGGTGACCGCCATAGCATGGAGGTTATGGGCTGGTACACCTTCTTGCTACGCCATTTCGCAAAGCCGTTCCTGCCATTCAAATTCCCAGGTGAGCGGGTAGGGGGCTTCAGTTTCGAAGGACGCCCCGGACAGTTTGCGAAAGGCAGACACAGGTTTATGGACAGCAGTAATCATCTGTATGCCTGCGAGCTCGGCCGTCTCGCGAGTGAACTGATGGCAGCGACGCCGGCATTACTACGCAGACTGGAATGCCTTTACGACGAGATTCTGATCGACGAGGTCCAGGATCTCAGTGGCTATGACTGGGAGATTGTGCATGGGCTACTGCATTCACGAATCGACATTCGCATGGTCGGCGATCTGCGCCAGGCGGTGCTCTCAACTAACCCGAGGGGGCAGAAAAACAAGCAGTACGGTTACGCAGGTGCACTTGAGTGGTTTCTAGAGCGCGAAGCAGATGGCCTGCTAAGTATCAGCTACGCGACTACAACCTACCGTTGCCGAGCCGAGATTGCGGCGTTCTCGGACACTATTTTTGATAAGTCATGGGGTTTCCCAGAGACCATCTCAGAGAACTACGTAGAGTCTGAGCACGATGGTGTGTTCCTAGTGCATTCGAAGCATGTCAACCAGTACGTCGAGAGCTACCAGCCCCAGTGTCTGCGTAACACTGCATCTTCGGGTAAAGATTTCACTTTAGACTTCATGAATTTTAAGGTTTCGAAGGGAGCCACATTCGAGCGTGTGTTGATCGTGCCAACGGCGCCGATCAGGACATTTATACAGAAGCAGGAGTGCTTGGAGGCTACGCCCGCAGCGGCGTTCTACGTAGCAACAACAAGGGCAAGACAAAGCTTGGCAATCATCATCGATAATCCAGGCAAATCCAAGCTGCCAGTGTGGGTGCCATGAGAGTGGATGCGCATTTTTATTTAATGCATCAAGGAGCCAGGCTGGCTGCAATTTTCTCAGTAACCGTCTGATTTTACTGCCGTTTCATTTTTATCTGTGTTTGCGCAGATTTATTTGATCTCGACACCCCGGTGTCGTATCAAAAACCCATGAGTTCGCATAATGTATATTATGTTAAGTGAGTGCCGTTTCAGGAGTGTTGCAATTTAGGTGCTCAGCAACCGAATGCATCCGCTCAGATTCTTAACCTAAGGCTTGCCAGCTCTGGGTCTTCGTCTCTAGCATCGCCGCCCTATGGCATGCATCAAGCTTCGTAATCCTTCTATTCCCAAGTCGACCAAGGGTTGGCTTCTGGTCGACGACCTGGGCCTCCCCAGGTTCTGGGCGACTGTGTGGGCAGATGTCCCCAAAGCCAACATGGGACTCACAACACGGGGTCACCATCTTTATGCAGTTGAGAGGTTCTACCAGGCGACTGACCGACAATTCGGCCTGGGAGCTCTGGATCGAATGCTCTCCGAGCTAGATATGCCATCGCTCGAATCCGCCCTGAGTAGTTTTCTAGCTAGCCTCAGGAATGATGGCCGCCTACGTGGCATCAATAACAACCAGGCATGGGGATCAGCGAAATCATTCGTCGCAGACACTGTCAGTCACCTCAGCGCCTCATCTGCCGATGACTACGGCAAGATCCACAGCCGGCTTATTAGGCTTGATCGCCTCTACTCCCAAGTTTCACCAGCAAGACCAAAGCCCCCAGCCGCTATCCGAGCATTACCTGCAACGGTTGTCGAAGACATCTACGAGATTTTCTCGCCGACATCGCCACGAAATCCATTTCGGACTAAAGCTCTTCAGTGGCGGAATTACCTGATGTTTCTCTTGATGCTGCACCTTGGGCTGAGGCGTGGGGAGATCGCTATTCTGCCAGCTGACGCAATCAAGTCTGACTTTGACATAGCCACTGGAGGCGAAAAGTTCTGGCTAAACGTAGCTGAAAGCCCTTACGAAGATGAGGATAGTCGCTTCAATGCTCCCAGCTTGAAGACTGCTCACTCCCGACGCCAGCTGCCACTTACCGAGGAAATCGTTTCAGTTTCGGACATATTGCTGGGTAATTATCGTCATGGGGCACCTCATAGCTATTTGTTCGGGTCCCAACACGGTAAGGCCCTCTCGCTCCGATCAATTCATCGTGTCTTTGAGGTGGCCAACGAGCACCTGTCACCATCCGCAAAGAAAGCATTGGCAGCACGTAACAAATTAGGCATCACGGCACACGATCTTCGCCATACCTGCGCTGTATTCCGGCTTGGGAGATATGTTTCGCTTGGTGATGAACTTGATCTGGCAACAGAAAAACTTCGCATTTTCTTCGGATGGTCACCCTCTTCGCCCATGCCAAGGCACTACGCGCGAGCATATTTTGAATCGAGCTCCGCAGACATGTGGAACGAAACCTATGATCGCTTAGTTACCACTCTCAGATCGCTTTCTGGTAAAGACCAATGATTCATGTTGCATCAGAATTAGCCAGCAGGATTGCAGTCATCGCCGCCGAGCTGCCACGCCTTTCGAGTTCAATTCGCTACTACGATGACTTTGATGAAAAGAACCATTCGATCCGTGATCCGGAGGGTTCTGATATATGGGAAATCCGTTTTGACGGTGGGAGGGCCAGTATCGACTTCTCGGTTCTTGACGATCATCTAAGGCTAATTTTCAAACACGTCGCTGCAGATCTCATTTCAAGGTTAGATCCTTCAGGTGCTACAAGCATTTGTCAGGGCATTCTTGGAAAGAGCGAGCATTTCACTCAAGCCTTGGTGATGCGGCCCGAGGAGTTTCGTGATCTTTGGGTGGCTGAAGTTCGGCCTCACCAGACTTGGGGTTATGCCCTTCACCTTCGAACAATGATTCATTCTCTCTGCAATCTATCCATCGGGCTATGGCGACCTGAAATGCGTCCCTATGTGAGTCAGCTGGAGTCACCTGTCCGGGATATCTATAAAACCGTTCGAACTGGCGAGTGTTTTTTGCCTCTGGCTCACCAGTCATTACTGATCGACTATTTAGATGACCTTTCTCATGCTGTCAGCAAGACCCCTGAAGTTCAGCCAATCAACCAACTTAGGGATGCCTGCATTCTGGTTATTTCACATCAATATGGATGCAGGCCCGGCCAAATTGCTCGCATAAAAACAACTGATGTACGGTGTTACGAAAACGGTGCAGTACATTTGTCGATCCCACTTCTCAAGCAACGAGGCAATGAGGCTTTGCGCAGAGTTACCCGGCGGGTGAAGCACGAATGGGGATCGATTTTCAACGAATACACTGCGAGACGCCTGCACACGACAGTTACCAATGGCGCTCCAGTAGACAACTACTTCGATCTGCCACCCCAAAGGCTGTCTACTGTACTAAGAGATCTTATTGAGAAAATTACTGGTACACGCTGGTCTCCAACAGATCTTCGACATACTGCAGCTCAACGTCTAGCGGACGCAGGTTCGTCTCCCATCGCCCTCTCCGAATTTATGGGCCATGCCACAACGCTAACGGCCAACGTCTATTTCGATGCCTCACCAACTCAGGCGCAGCGGATCAATCAAGCACTCGCGATTTCTAATATCTATGCCAATGTGGCGGAAGTAGCGAGGACGCGGACTATCGATAAGAGCGCCCTCCTTCGCCTCCCCTCAGATCAGCAAGTCGGAGGCATCCCGCACGGCATCCCGATTGCTGGCATTGGCGGTTGTTCTGCTGGGCAATCACTGTGCTCGAAGAATCCAGTACTGAGCTGCTACACCTGTCGAAAATTCCTTCCATTGTCTGATGCAAAAGTCCACGAGTCGGTGGTCGAAAGTCTGAGACCCGTCGTTAGCGAATTTGCCAGTGCATCTCGTTTCAACGAGGAAAGTCCCGCGTATACCCAATTGCGTCGGATGTTTCAGGCTGCATTACAGGTGGCGGAAGAAATCCGATTGAAGCATGCCGAAAAAGCTGTTGAACCGACATGAACCATTTCTATCGTCGATTCATCGAAAATGGCAAAGCTCTAGCAAAGTCTCAGGGGTTACGTTGGGATTTGCCTTGTGATGTCAACGGCAACGTCCCGAAGACGGATCGGTGGGATCTAGCAGGTCTTAGTGGACTCGTGAGTCCGCCCTATTTCTGGCATTCGTCATTGAGTTTTGACGCCAATGCCCTGGAAGGTCTAAATGCAATGCGTGAAAAGGAGAACACCCCGCGCATTGTTGCTCAGCCTCTACCAGAGCACTGGCGTGACTTTTATCAGGCAACCTTGCTTAACGAACTTCTTGTTAAGCGTAACAAGCCGAACCATGCGCTGATTAATGTTGGCCGGTCTCTGAGAGTCATAGCCACCTGCGCCGGGCCCGAAGCGCCATGGGAATTAACTCCAACCACAATACAGCGCGCATATAACGTCGCCCTTGGGATTGGTTCATCGGGCAAGTTGGCTGCCAACATCTCTATGGTAGTACGCACTTTAATCGACGGTCTGCATATTGCAGATCGCTCGCCTCTCGCCAAATTCTGTATTGCGCATGCAAACCAGCAAACGGCCGATGAAAAAGTGTCTAGCCTCAAGCAAGGAAATAATACATATCGAAATACTGGCAAAGTCAGGAGCGAGCTTTCTGACCGTAAAAGTGCAGCAAAGCTGCCGGATGAGAAAGCCTTCTGGGAGCTCATTCGTATCGTGTTTACTGAGCAGCCCAAGACCTTTGTAGATGCAATTCGATTCAGCCAAATCAAGCTCGCGATAGCCAGTGGGTTTCGTATCGGCGAGAATATTTCACTACCAGTTGAATGGGCGCACTGGCATGAGCATTTAGCTGAAGATGGTGGCTCTGCAGGATCAAAAGGAGGAATTTCCCGCTCTCTTTCCATCCGTCATTTTGCGGAAAAACAAGCTGAAGATATAGGTTCTGAGGGCATAGTGCTGTTCGAGAACATGCAGCATGTTCCTACTATTTTTGAGAACCTAATTTTAGACGCACTAGGTGAAGCAGAAAGGCTGACGAGGCCGTTGCGTGAAAGATTGCGGCTTCAGATCCATACAAGCCGTTTACTACCAGAACTTCCGTCGGACGCTTTAGTTCCAGCATGGGACATTTACAGTAGAGTATCTGGCTCTCTTTGGTTCGCCTCTTCCCCACTGCCCAAAGATCTAGTCAGTAAATACCGGGAAACATTTGATCCAGTGTATCTGGATGAAATGCGTCAACGGCAAATTCGCCAAGTGCCAATTCATGGCGTATCCGCCAGCTGTATGAAGTATTTCAAAAAGCTGCCAATCACGATTCGAAGGTCTGACGGCACTCCATTTACTAATTCAATCGACTGGAAGAATGCATATATCCGTGTGAACGAAGCAGAGGCGCTGATCAGGAGCGAAATGACCTCCAAGCTACCGGGTACGAAGCCATTCCTGATGCGTGATGGCGGCCGCTTGAGCCCTGCCGAGTTGATGTTCTTGATGCCTATCCGGGCACTTATCGAGGAGCGAAATGGTGGCGTTTTGGATGTGAATCGATACTTCGCGGTTGGTCGCGCTTCCACGCAGGACTTACAGCTCCATCTAGGTGGCCGAACCAACAACGTCTTTTCGCGCTACGGCCAGACCGATGAGGATCGTGCCCTCAGCTTGAATACGCACTCACTCCGCCATCTGCAGAACGCTGAGCTATTCCGTCTGGGCGTAGCCGACACGATCATCACCAAGCGCTTCAACCGCCGCAGCGTTGCTCAGAGTTACGTTTATGACCATCGCAGTCTAGCGGAAGACCTAGCGCATATTGATCTTCCTAAGGGAGCTGAATCGATGGCTCCGAGAGCGCAGGAAACTCTGCAGATGATTATGGCCAGGAAGATTCGTGGCCCCATCGTTGACGAATTTCTCAAGATTCAGGCGGACATGGGTGACGACGAAGCTTTTCGTTATCTCTCTGCCGAGGCAGATGGTTTGCATGCCACTCCGTTTGGTTTTTGCGTAAACAGCTTCACGGTGGACCCTTGCCCCAAACACCTTGAATGCTACGACTGCCGACACCTGACTCGCTCGGGTATTCCTGAGGAACAGCAAAGGCTAGAACAATTGAAACATCGGATGATTGACGTCGTTAATATCATCGAGGCTAGCCCACCTGCGACCCGAAATATTGGGTGGCAGAATCAGCTAAAACACGCTCAATCACGACTAGAAAGCCTGGAGAAAATCCTTGCCACAGCTCCGATGGAGCATCCCTTCCCTAATGGTAAAGATCTCTATAGCGGTGTAGAGGGTAAGCACGGAACGAGCATACTGGATGAACCAAAAACCTGGAGTCCTGTATGAAGGCTCGGGAGCTTGAAACTGTCCTCCAACGCATGCTTAACGACAACGTAGTCATCACCGCGCGTTCCGTGATCCGGGAGCAAGATTGCCCCTTCAGGCACGCCAGCGATATAACACGTCAGCCCGAACGCAAGGCATTGCTCGACCAGTACCAAGCACGTCAATCTGAACTTCATGCTCTGGTGGAGAAGACAGATAAACAGTCTCGTACCAATCTACAAACGCGTGTGGCCCGACTGACACAGGAAAACGAGACCCTAAAAGCCGAACGCGATCTACTTATCGCATCTCACAAAGCCATGCTCCTCGCAGTCGGTGAGACGGGCGGGATGGCCGCATGGCGAAAATTCTTCCCGGCTTGGGAAGAAACCCGGCAACAGCTCGCAGCGTTGCAAGCATTACCTAGTGCGAAAATTTTGCCTGCGCTTACGCCGCAAAAACCAAAATAGACCAATTGGACTGACGGCCGAGAGGAAGAGGTCTTCCTCGATGCGGAAGAGTCTATTATTGGCATCAACCGTCGTGTCGATACCGCGGGCTAAGAACCAATGCCAATGAATAATCCCCCCCATCCAGGCGAGGCTCTTCGCGAGGACGTATTGCCTGCCCTGGCTATGACTGTAGCTGAGCTAGCGAGGCACCTAGATTGCTCTCTTGAGCAGCTTTCTAGCGTAATAAACTGCCGAGCACCGATCACCGCTGACCTAGCAGTGCGTTTGGAGACAGCGGGCTTAGGAGCTGCACGTGTATACCTAGCCGAGCAAGCGGCCTATGACCTCTGGCAAGCACATAGCGTTGACCTGCGCCGGTAGCCACTGGGAATCTTATCTCGGCTATTGATCACCACTATCTTACTGACAATACCTAGCTCCCCTTCTCGACCTATGGCTAAACCAGGATTAAACCCCAAGTAAGGGCGATCAGTATCAGTGCAATGAGTTGCGCCGCACTTCCCATATCCTTGGCTTGTTTAGACAGTGGGTGGATGCTCAGGGAAATACGGTCAACAGTGCTCTCTATGGCTGAGTTGAGTAGCTCCACTACCAACGCCAGCATCGGCGCGAGCATTAGCAGTACGCGCTCACTGTGGGTCACGTCCACCACACAGGCCAGCGGCAGAAGCACTGCATTTAATAACAGCAGTTGCCTGAAAGCCGCTTCGCCTTGAAACGCTGCCCGCAAACCTGCCAGCGAGTATCTAGTGGCATAAATAATGCGGATAAAGCCGCTGCGACCTTTCAACGAGAGGGCATCCAATTCGTCGCTCTGTGGCATGTTGCTCATGGCTGCAACACTCCAGCAGGGTTGTTCAGCGCTTGCTGATAGGCCTGGTGGAGAAACAACAGATCAGTTTCAGGCATGTTTCCACGGTGCCGCCCTAACTGGCCTAGGTCACGGCGAGCAGCGTCTTTGATTCGTAGACGTCGGCGGCTTTTTTCAAGATCGAGCAAGGCTATTTCGACCGTCACCGTGCCGCCTTCGTTTACCTGGGATTTGACGAAGATATGCTTGGGATAACAGCAACCATGCTGCCAGCCCGCCAGATGCAAGCGTGCTAGGGTTGTTGCGAGTTGTATCAGTGCAGCCTTCGTAAGCGCGGCACTATTCTCAACGGCGTACCACTGCTCTAGGCTGACAAAGCCTTGCAGGGCTTCGGTAACCAGCAGCGCCTGCCAGGCACCATGTTTCTGCCGTGCAGTGCAGTAAACGACGTTAGGTGTCTTGATGCCCAGGCGGGCAAAAGCGCGATAGGCCTGCAGTTCTCGCAGGATGGTCGGGCGGCCAAACGGATGCAAAAAAGTTCGGTAGGTATGTCCAATCTGACGCTTGCAGTACAAGGGTGGCCGCATTAAATCGCGCTGCTGCAACAACTGAACGCCGCTTTCGCCACCACGTCGCTTGTTGGCCGGTTCAACCCAGATACCGGAGCTATTCCACCAGCGATCAAATTCTGTAGTGATGAGCTGCGGCGATGCTTTTTCGGTCATTACGCCCATGGCTCAGGCCTCCTTGCGCAGCACATAAGTGCGCCACATGGCGTAGCCTGGAAGAAAATCTAGGTGATCGACGACGCGGAAGCCGGCTTGTTTAAATTCATCCTCGATAACTGACTTGGCTACGACAAATCGGTTTTGGTTTTGTGACGCCCGGCCTTCATCTGCTCGCCGCTGTTCCAGGCGGCGACGCTTCCATGCCTTGTAGTTGCCATCAACCCAGAGCGAAAGTATTACGCTATCGCGGCTAACGCGATGGAACTCACGCAGAATGGCCAGTCGGTGCTCAGATGATTCAATGTGATGCAGCAGACGTATGCAGAAGATGCAGTCCACCGCATTGACACCCAGGTCAATATCAAACGCCGAAGTCTGAAAGGTATTCACCCGCGAGACTACCTCTGGCGGTTGTGCGGCGCATGCTGTAGCGAGCATATCGGCTGAGTTATCGGCGGCGAGGATCACCCGATTGGGTTGCTCGCAAAGCATGGGCCAGAAACGCCCAGCACCACAGGGCAAATCCAGCACCAAATTGGGTTCATCTGCTAACTGTAGAGCCCTGCGCGCCACCTGAATATCGCGCCAGTGCGACAGCTGCCGAGCCAAGCCATCCTGATGTTTAATCAGGTACTGCTGAGCATGCTCTTGGTCATATTTACGGGAAAATTCGAGTTCGATGGGATTTGGTTTCGACATGACGAGGCGTCCACAAGAAGGTACGCTCGCCACACTAGGGGGGTGGGCATCATGGCCCTGTCAAAAGGATGTGAAAAAATCGTCAAACAACGCTTTTCAAGGTTACGCTGAAGCATGCTCCCCCACCGGGTAGGTTCTGAACCGAGATCGTCCAACCCTGCTTGCTACAGATGCGTTTTACTAATGAAAGACCCAGCCCCAAACCATCCCCTCGCGCCTGTGTACCACGTACAAAGGGCTGGAAAATCTGCTCGTGCTGCTCGAAAGGAATGCCGCTGCCACTATCCTCTACGCGGAACTCTCCAGATCCTATTACTAGGCGTACAAACCCCCTCTCGGTGTAATGCAGTGCGTTTCGCAGTAGGTTGGCCATCACCGCGTTGAGAAAAGTAGGATTGTAGCGTCCATCATCCGTACCCTCTTCAATGCACTGGAAATCCAGTTTTTTTTCTCTGAGCATTGGGCCCCAACGCTCGGCTTGCTCGGTGGCCACCTTGGCTAAACTGCTACTCGCGACAAAGGCTGTCTCATTAGCTTTATCTCTGGCTAGTTGCAGGAAGGTCTGGACCAGCTCGCGCATCTCCTTGCAAGCCCGGTCTATACGTTCAATCTGCACACGCTCGCGCTGCTCAAGCTTCACCTCTGCAAGCAACTCACAGGAAGTGGCAATGATCATGAGTGGGGTGCGCAATTCATGGCTGACATCACTGGTGAATAGCCGTTCACGCTCCAGTGACTGACGCACTTGGCCCAACGTGCTGTCAAAGGCAGCTGCCAGTTGACCAATTTCGTCATCAGGGTAATCGGGAGCAAGTGGCGGAGCCAAAGAGTGCAATTGGTCGCGATGACGCACCTGCTGAGCCAAGCGACTGATGGGCGCCATCACCTTACGCGCCATGACTAGCCCGAGCCCCCATGCGGTTGCGATGGTCAGTAGAAAGCCTGCTAGTACAACATCGAATAGAACTTGCTCACGGGCCTCGAACTCGTGTTGTTCTTGCACCAATAGATAGGTCTGATTGTTGATTTCCTGGACATAGACATAGAACGCCTCATTGCCATCGACGACCTCATTGAAGCCTTCTTCCAGATTTGCATACTGCTCGGGAATGGCATATTCGGAATGGCTAGAGGCGAAAAATCGGGTACTAGAGTCCAAACGTGGTGGCCGACCTCGATTGATATCCTGGTGCAGCACGGTATTCAGTTCCCGCTGTAACTCCTCGGAAACCAGATGTTCTTCGACAAAGTGCACCACCGCTACGATGCCTATGGAAAAGATGCCGCTTACCATTACGGTCATCAATACAAAGGCAAGCAGGATGCGCCGTGCAAAAGGTTGTTTAGATACCATCAGTTTTCTCCGCAAGGCGGTAACCAACACCATGCTGAGTATGCAGCAGCTCTGTATTGAAGGGTTTATCGAGAACCTGACGGAGTTGGTGGATATGGCTTCTCAAGCTATCGCTATCGGGGCAGTCATCTCCCCAGAGCGCTTCCTCCAGTACTTCGCGGCGTACCACGGCCGGGCTTTTCTGCATCAACACAGCTAATAACTTTAGACCAATGGGATTCAGCTTGAGCGGTCGGCCTGCTCGACTGACATGCAACGTATCTAAGTCATAGATCAGATCCGCTACTTTCAATTGGCGTTTTCGGCTGCCTTGGCTGCGGCGCAGGATCGCCTCGATACGCGCGACTAACTCGGATAGGGCAAAGGGTTTGATCAGATAGTCGTCAGCTCCGACGTTGAGGCCGTGCAGCCGGTCGTCAAGCGCATCACGGGCAGTCAGCATAAGGATTGGTACCTCGCTCTGGCCATCCTCACGCAGGCGTTTGCACACCTGATAACCGTCGATGCCCGGCAGCATGATGTCAAGCACGATCAAATCGTAGTGCCCCGTGCTGGCTAGGTGTAAGCCGCTCAAGCCATCCTGCGCGCAGTCGACGCCGAAGCCCTTTAGCTGCAGGTAGTCCAGCACATTGGCCAGGATGTCGCGGTTGTCTTCGATGACCAGAATACGCATCGGCTGATTACTCTTTGATTTTGACGCTTTTTTCACGTCGCTTTGACAGGCTACTAACAGAGGCAAATGCAGACTGCGGCCCGTTCATCCAAAAAGGATCATACGATGCCCCAGCTTCATTATGCGCAAATTCGCTACTTATCCATCGTCGTGCTGGCGTGGCTAACGGTATTCACTCTGACTCGGAGCCTGTTGCTGGTTAGCCACCTGGCAGATGCGAATATCAGCATTTCGAACCTTATGGGCTTGTATGCCATAGGGATGATCTACGACTTGAGCTTCCTGCTTTACGCGACCTTGCCAATGGCGCTTTACCTGCTGCTTTGCCCGCGCGCGATTTGGCAGCAGCGCTGGCACAAAAAGTTTATGGCCAGCGCCATGGCCCTC
>Ga0102830_1000555_pt1 | contig 15891 bp, 20 predicted proteins | sample ColrivemetaGS703_FD_84511 | JGI IMG/M metagenome (GOLD analysis project Ga0102830, IMG submission 84511) | Estuarine microbial communities from the Columbia River estuary - Freshwater metaG S.703 | ecosystem: Environmental > Aquatic > Marine > Intertidal zone > Estuary | place: USA: Columbia...
TAGTAAAGAATCTCCAGTAACATTTAAAGTACCAGCTGTAAGACCCATATCAAGAATAGATGGCCCAGTGACATATAAAGTTCCAGCTGTAACTCCTCCGTGTAGTAAAGAATCTCCAGTAACATTCAAAGTTCCTGCTGTAAGACCCATATTAAGAATAGATGGTCCAGTAACATATAAAGTTCCAGCTGTAACTCCTCCATGTAATAAAGAATCTCCAGTAACATTTAAAGTTCCTGCTGTAACTCCACCATGTAAAACTGAAGGTCCAGTAACATTTAAAGTACCAGCTGTAACACCCATGTCAAGAATAGATGGTCCTGTAACATATAAAGTTCCTGCTGTAACTCCTCCATGTAGTAAAGAATTTCCTGTAACATTTAATGTTCCTGCGGTAACTCCTCCATGTAATAAAGAACTTCCAGTAACATTAATAGAACCTGCTGTAATACCTTGATGTAAAACTGAAGCTCCAGTAACAGCTAAACTACTTTCAAGATAAGATGGTCCAGTAACAGTGAGTTGACCAATTGTAACATTATTTAATTCTGCATTATCTAAACTTAGACTGGCTACTAAAAGTCCCGATACGTATAAATTTTCAATAGTAGAACTAGATGCTAATAAAGTATCCATACGTAACTTTCCATATGCAGATTCGACTTCTTCTAAACTGGTCTTAGGATCAGTGGCATCTGAAATATAAGCAAATCTAAATTCATCTGAAGATTCGTCATAATATTGTGCAAAATAACTACGATTATGTAAAGAAAAACCAGTTTCTGTAAGATTTCCAGCACTAAGAGTATTTCCATATGTTGAAAGTGTTGCAATTTTTGTGCTTCCATTATATCCAGAAATCTGTGCACGACCTTGAGTATTATCTAAATTAATCCAAAATCCTTTATAGAAGTCATTTAATCCAGATGCTCCAGCTGGTAGTGTTACATTATTTTCATTAGCAATATTTTGTAAAGTTCCAGAAGTATAAGCTACATCAGCTACAACATCAACTCCGTCTCTTCTAATAACAATACCAGCGTCTCTAGAACCAAGAGGTCCTGAATTTAATAGAATAGTATTGTCTTCTACATCAATTGTTGTTGTGTTAATAGTAGTTGTTGTTCCTGCAACATAAAGATCTCCAGTAATAGAGACATTACCACCTACATTAAGATTCTTTTGAATACCTGCACCTCCAACGACTACTAACGCACCATCAGATACAGAAGAACTTTCAGTTGAATTATGAACAGTTGTAACACCTCCAATATTTACTTTTTTATGAATTCCCATACCACCAGCAAGAACAAATGATCCAGATGAAAAATTTGAACTATCATGTGTAGCATTAATAGAAACACCCCCATATAGAACAAAAGAACCACTTGTTAAATTTGTAGCCTGAGTTGTGTCAAAAATGACAATCGGCTGTTCAAAATACATAGGTGTAGTTGACATTTAGAAATATATTATATTTTTTTACAATATATAAATAACTTATTATGAACGAATATACAAAATTATTTTCTCTTTGATATTTATTTTTTATTTTTGATTTAGCTAATATTAATTTTATTATAATATATTAGTAATAACTGGGATTAGATACCTAAAAATTAATAAGATGACAAATTTTATACCAAAGAATTTTATTACTGCATTACCACCAATAATTTTAGTTGTAATTTTTATTTTAGTAGTAATAATTATTACAAAAATACTAATACCAATTTCATCTAAACAATTTACCATCACTCAACCATCCCCAGTAGTTGATCTAGATCATATCGTAATGACTTTATATCGACAAACTGCTAGATGGGCTTTAGCAAGCGTCCAAGACAATTCAGAAATAATTAGAGTTTTACATGCGAATTATGCAACAGGATATCTATGGGCTATTAAAGATATAATTTCAACTCAAGAATTTGAAAGAATTACTGGTGAAAATTTTTTACAATTTCAAAATAAAATTGTATCAATACAAGATGAAGCTACTAAAAAATTAGTTGATATTTGTAAACCATTGATGTTTATAGATGATAAAACATTATTTCGAGCAATGTATTCCACTAATTAATTTTATTAATTATTTCATTTTATTAATTATCCCACGTGGCTGGTCAATGCCAATAAGATTACCCAAACTTAAGAAATCAATTTGATTCCATTTTATATCATTTTAATAATTATAGTTTATTTGAAAAAAATTAAATCTTTTTGTATATTATAAAATCACAAACAAAATGATGATTTTTGTAAAAACTCTTACTGGAAAAACTATCACTCTAGATGTAGAATCATCTGATACAATTGAAAGTGTAAAAGCCAAGATTCAAGATAAAGAAGGGATTAATAAATAATGGAGGGGTCCCGAAAAACAGCGTGCTATAAACATACAGGCTCTGTTTATAGGAAAACACTTGTAGTCCTGTATTAAAATTACTCAGTTGTTAGTAAAGAAAGCGAAGCTTACACTTCTTTGCGAGACTTTCAAATTGCGGGAACATCCTTAGGAAGCATTGCTTCCAGTGCAACAGTGTGCTAGTCTTAACTACCATTTTTACATAGTAATATGTAAAAAGACCACGGTTAATAGCCGTCCCCAATGGTAAAAATGTTAAGAATTGGACAATCCGCAGCCAAGCTTCTTAATCAATTATGATGGAAGAAGGTTCAACGACTAAACGGAAGTCGGTAAATCGTAGATTTGCTTAAGATATAGTCTACTCCTTATAGGAAACTATAAGGTATTGGTGTCCTCCGGACCAACAACGACTAGAAGCATAAATTATGGTCTGAAAAGCAACCGTGTATAACAAAACTAAGAATAAGTTATACAAAATCACGTTATTGGTTCTTAGCGTTTTTAATTTAAAATTTTATTTACCTATAAATTATAGTCTTTGTTGAAAATGTTAACATGTAGTAAATGTAAAGAAGAAAAGAATGAATACATTGAAAAAGTACAAGAAAAGGTAAGAGAATTTTTAAATAAGAACTATACCAAAGTTGCTAGTAATTTGTAAATTCAAATTGCAAAACACCTTGTTGCGGGAAACTCCTAAAGCTTTTGCTACCAAGAATATGCTGAAAAGCATATTTGGCCAAGAGATGAACTTGGATAGTGACGTAAGTCACAAAGATTAATGGTTCTCAAGACTTTTAGTCTTTCGGTAAAAATGTAAAAGATGTTACAATGGACAATCCGCAGGTGAGTACCTAAGTCTTAATGCCTTTGATATGGTACCATTTCAACGACTGAACGGGTGTTGGTTATTGTTGATGGAATAGGCATCCGGAGATAGCTTAAGATACAGTCTAGCCCTTAATGAAAATTAAGGTAGTAGCGAATTTTTGCAGGAAAACAGCTCAATTAATCTTCGGGCTTGAAAAGCAACTAGGATATAGGAAAGGATTATAACTATATCATAAATCTATAAGTGGTTATCCATAACAACCATTGTTGCTAGTAAATCGGGAACCTATTCTCGGTTTGCGACACTGTCAAATTGCTGGAACATCCTTAGAGCTCTTAATACCAAAAATTTATTGAAAAGTAAGTTTGGCCAAGAGAAAACTTGGGTAGTGGCGTTAGCCACAATGACTAAAATTTGTTGGTCATTCGGTGATAATTTAAGAGATTGGACCTTTGTGTCCTGATGGACAATCAGCAGCCAAGACCTAAGTTATTTGAAATTAAAAGATATTCTAAATATTAATGTATTACCAAGTTTGGGTAATTAGTCTCGAAATATTAAATAATAAGGTTGCAGTTCAGAGACTCGACGGCAGTGGGTAAATTGACAACATCAATTTGCTTAAGATAGAGTCCGGGTTATATAGAAATATATAACGTTATGCGAAGATGGTCGTACATTATCAGATTATAATATTCAAAAAGATTCAACCTTGCACCTTCTCGATTCTTTTGGAGGTGAAGAGTATCAATGAAAAGTTGATGCTAGTGAATTAAATCTAAAATAAATAGATTAATTTGCAACACATCTTGTTGTTCTGGAAACTCCTTAGAGCCCTAAATACCACTTTTAATTGGAAACTTTTAAAAGGAACACGGTTAATAGCCGTACCCAAAGGTAATAATTTTAGGGATTGGACAATCAGCATACTTACTATCTAATAGCGTTATGTTAGCTTATGATAGGGTGTCAGAGACTGAACGGATGTGGGTTAATAATGATAGTGTAGACAACTTGAATTAACTTAAGATACAGTCCATTCCACTAGGGAAACTTAGTGGTAGAAAAGGTTTTAAGATTACGCGGTGGTATAATTGTTTAAAATAATAAAATGTAGTTATTATATTTATAATTTAATTAATATAATAAAAATAACATGACTCCTAGAATAGAAAACATAATTGAAAACAACATTGAAAAAAAAAGATGTTGTAAATGTAAAATTTATAAAGATTTAACTTTGTTTGGAAATTCAAAAACATCTTGGGATAAATTGAGACCAAATTGTAAAGATTGTTTAAGAAATTATAATATAATTAATAAAAATAAAATTTCAAATTATAACAAAAAATATTGGCAAGAAACAAAAGAAATTCAAAAAGAAAAATCTAAAAAATGGAGAGAAGAAAATTCAGAATACGTAAAATTTAAAAATAAAGAATGGTTAGCAAAAAATAAAGAATACAAAAAACAAAAAGATAAAGAATATAGAATTAAAAATTGGGATATTAAAAAAGAATATAATAAAATTTACAAAAAAAACAATATATTGAAATGAAAAACAATCCAAATTTAAAAGAAAAATATGCTCAACATAAAATTAAATATAATATATCTAGAAGAATAAGAGAAATTCTTTGTCAACAAAAATCAGAATCAAGTTTAAAATATACAGGTTGTTCATTAGAAAAATTAAAAATACATTTAGAATCTACAATGGAAGATGGTATGCACTGGAAAAATTATGGAACAATATGCGTGTTTTCATTACAAAAATTTAAGAGCATATTGGTGGCGTGATAATATTGAAAAAAAAGATAACTATTCCGAAATAGATAAACAACAATATCTTAAAAAGTATATAGAAATATACGTACCTGAAATTTAATTTTTATTTTAAAAATTTTTTAACATTGTAATTTCGAATCATATAATTAACACTAGAAGACTCATTTTGCATTTTATCAAATTTTAGATATGTATCTATATAATAACACAATTTACTTACATCAGGAATCGTTAGATAAATTAATTGACTATCATCTGATAATAAATTTTTAATTTTTATAGCATACGAACCTTGATTTACTATAAATATATATTGTGAATATCCTAATATATCCATATATTTGCTTGTTTTCTTCAATATTATATAAATATCTTTGAACATATTTAAAATATCATAATCTACTCTTTTTTCTTGTTTTATTATTTGATGGATAACATTAACTAATGGCATATTACCTTCAGAAAACATTAATATAGATTCATGCAAATCAAATTCAAATGATCTATGTAATTGTAATGGAAATATATTAATAAAATTTATAATATCAAATGGCGATAACATTTTTATAATTAAATAAAATATATCTATAGGTAAATCTAATACTGTTGTCAACATAACCAAAGTTTTGGGATTACTACTTATTTATTACACTAGATTAATTATTTTTTATTTTTATTTATTTTATATTTTATAAGAGTAAGTAAATAATTTGTGTAATTTGTATAATGTCATCTATAACAGAATTAAGAAAATTTAGAATTCAATCAGAATATCCATTTATTAATAATCAAGGTTTGGGAATAGCATTATTTGATTTAATTTCTACATTTGTAGCAGCATATTTAATAGAATTAATTATTAAAAAATGGTTTGGTATATTGTTAAATAGACCAGTATATTATTTAAGTTTAATTCCATTGGGTATAATTATACATATTTTTTTTAAACAAAATACATTTCTAAATCGTCAAATTTTTTCAAAAGAATTAAACATCTATCAAGTTTTACTATTATTAAATATATATTTTATCGTTTATTTTTTACAAAAGTAATTTAGGTAATATTAATTTAAAGTTAAATTAATTAATATTACAAAGACAAATGGTAACGATTTTTTTAAGTGGTATGTGTTATGCAGGGAAAACAACCATTGGAAGATTATTAGCTCAAAGATTAAATAAATATAATATAGATTCAAGAGATATTTTTAAAATCAAATATGGAATTTCAGAAACAGAATATTTACAACAATACGGTAAAGATAAGTTTAAAGAAGCAGAAGAAAAATCTTTACATCAAGACTTTAATAACAGTGTAGTTTCATTAGGTGGTTCAGCTATTTATTATGAAAACACTATGAAAATGTTGAATGATAATCATATAATAATTTGGCTAAATGTTCCGTTTAATGTGATAGAGAATAGAAAAAATGCTGAAGGATTGGAGAGACCTGTTGTGTATCCAGATGGAATAGAAACATTTGAAGAATTATATCTAGAAAGATATGAAAAATATAAAAAATATTACAAGTTACAAATTGATGTCGTAGAATCTGACACACCAAATGATGTTGTAAATAAAATTATAAAAAATTTATTTAATTAATTATTACCATTAATATATATTAATTTTAATATTTTAATTTATTTGTATATAGTAGAGAACAATAATAAAATGTCCCCAAATATCGAGGGAAAAATTAAATCACCTAAACAAAAAAGTATAAAAAAATCTATTGTAGAAGATCAAAACGGAAAAGTTACAGAACTTGATGGATTATATAATAACAAGCCATTTTTTAGAAAATATATAAAAGAACAATTTGCAAAAGATTCAAATGAATTACAAATTTATAAATTATTAAAAAGAAATCCACATCCAAACATTATAGAGATATATAATATAAATGATAAACAATATCCATATTATATAGATATGGAATTATTAGAATCTAATCTAGGAAGCCAAGATAATATTAAACAAAATGCAAAACAAATATATAAACATATGAAAAATGCATTAATACATGTACATAATTTAGGTATTGTATTTATAGATTTTCAATGGGAAAATATATATTATAATAAATCTAATAAAAAATTTGTATTATTTAATTTTAGAAACAGTGGATTATTTAAAAAAAATAAAACAGGTTGGATACAAGATTACAATTGGATAAATAAACCAAATTCTAGTAAAAGATTTAAAGAAATCCAATCAGATTTACCAATAATACTCGATATGTATTATTTTAACAAAATATTCTTTGAATTAAGTTAAATATAATTATTACTTAAGTAATTTTTATTTTATTACTTAAATATAAGTAATAAAATGATAGAAGCAATTCAAAAATGGATGAATGAATCAGTTGTTGATGAAATTGTTATTTTTGCTGTTGCATTAGCTATAGTTGAAAGTATTGCTCAAAATACCATTAAAATAAATTCAAATTCAAATAATTACTCTAATAAATTTATAATAGGTATATTATTTTATATGGGTGTTGGATATATTCTTCATTTGGCTTATTTAAAGTATCCTATAAGTAAAATTAACACATTATGGTCTTGTTTAAGTATATTATTTGCAATTACAATGGGATATGTTTTATATGGAGAAACAATAAATAGAATGACTATTTTGGCTGCGATTTTTGCATTAGCTGCAATTTATTGTTTAAATCACAAGTAAATTAACCAGTGTAACAGATTTATAATTCTTTACCAACAGTTATACTAATATACATTAATAAAGCACCTATAATAGTTATTATAATTGCTTTTTGTTTATCTTTTTCAATATATAAAACAAGTGATGTCAACATAAATAATGCTAAAGCAAATGTAACAAAACTAGCATTTTCAACATTAAAATAATAAGGAGCTAACAACATCAAACCTACAATAAAATATGATGTAAACATAGCTAATGAATATTTGAATACTTTTAAAATACTATGTTCAGAACCTAATTTTTGTAAAAAAGAATCATCTGACAAAAATACACCATAAGACATACTTAATGATTCTACCAAGATTAATATAAACCCAGAAATCAATAATTCACGTCTTTTAAATTTAGCGGCACTGACTCCTAATAATACACCAGTAGTAGACACAATACTATCTTCAATACCAAAAACAATATTTTTTAAAATAAATGGATCAATAGTTGCAAGTTCAATCATGTCTTTTTATTAATTTATATATAAAAAAAGTAAAACAAATTGAAAAACAATTTAAATATTTATTTAATTAAATTAATATGTTAGAATCATCTTTTTCAAATTTATCGCTAGAAAATAAAACAGGTCTTAATAGAAATCAATTAGATAAATTTTATACACAATCACAAGTTGTAACAAAATGTATAGACATGTGTTTACATAACTTAAATATAAATAAATTAAATGATATTATTATTGAACCAAGTGCTGGCCAAGGTTCTTTTACATTACAATTAATAGAAATATTCGAAAATGTAATATCATATGACATAGAACCAGAAAACGAAAAAATAATTAAACAAGATTATTTAAAATTAGAAACAACTCATTTAGAAAATAAAACTGTTCACATTATTGGCAATCCACCATTTGGTAGACAATCTTCATTAGCTAAAAAATTTATTAAAAAAAGTTGTGAATTTGCTAATAGTATAAGTTTTATCCTACCAAAAAGTTTCAAAAAACAAAGTTTACAAAAAATATTTCCATTAAATTTTCATTTAATTAAACAAATAGATTTAGATAAGAATTCATTTACTATAAATGATAAAAAATATGATGTTCCATGTGTATTTCAAATTTGGATTAAAAAAAATGAATCAAGACAATTAGATAAAATTGTATATACATCAAACTATTTTAAATTTGTTAAAAAACATGATAATCCAGATATTTCAATCAGACGTGTTGGAGTTAACGCTGGTAATTTATCTAACATAATAACAGATAAAAATGTTCAAACACATTATTTTATAAAATTTACTGATGAAATATCAAAAACTACAATACTTGAAAAATATAAAACCATTATTTTTGAATCTGATAATACAGTAGGTCCAAAATCTATTTCAAAAACAGAATTAACAAAAAAAATAAATGAATTATTTTTATAAGTGTTTTTTAATAACAATGAAAATTAAAAAATTCACAAATAGTTTAAAAAAAAATTTTCACAAAAACAAGCCATATTCTATACCTAAAATAAATTCTATTATAAAAAAAACTTATTGTAAACAAACAGATGAACAATTATCAGATACAAATTTGATGAATGATTTTTTATTATCAAAATCAAGCCAAAGAAAAATTGATACATTAAAAACAAGATTAGAATCCCTTAATCTATCAAAATCTCATATTAATTCTATTATCAATGACAATTTGATCTTAAATGAATTTTGTATTGCACCAGGTACTAAAGGTGTTATTAGAGGAAATACTTTTAATAAAATTGTTCAAGATAAAATTATTGAAATTGGTAAAAAAATAAATAATGGAACCTTAACTACTCCAGATTTTGAAATAGAATTTGAGAAAAAAATAGGAAATTATACTCATGAAATACCAGATTGGTATATTCGTGAAAAATCATCTGGTAAAGTTATAATTGGTATGAATCAAATAGATCTATGGTCTGGCGGTCAACAAACAAATAGAGGTTCTAAATATATATTAAATGACGACTTTCATAAAAACGAAACAGTTAAAATTATAAGTGTAATTAGTAAATTTGTTGAATTAGATTCATATAATAACAAAGTTTTCAAAATATTTGAAAAAGGACTAAAATTAGATAGATTGTGTTATGTAAATAATTTAGAAAATATTATATATAAATTTTTTTATTAATTATAATTATTTAATTTCTATATTATAATTAAAATAAAAATAAAATGATATTAAATCCAGCTAGTATAATTATGAGTATTGTTTATGCAATTTTTAGAATAGGTCTTATTTCAACTCCTTCTATTATGATTACATGGGCTGCAACTGTAGATTGTAAAGAAGATGTAAATTGTAAAAGTACTAAAAATACAGTACTAGGTGTAGGAATCGCATTACTAATAACTATTTTACTTGTAATGACTCTATTATCATTAATGTAATTATTTAAAATTAATTAATTTTACATATATAAAAATATAAAATTAATTATATGATCAATAAAAATTTTGAACCAGAACCTGAAACTCAATCTTCTAGATCTACAAATACATCAACTAGTAACAGAAGACAATTGAGCTATTACATACCTCCACCTCCACCTCCTCCGTATACTATATCTGAGGTATCCGAAGTAGTAATAGAAATAAATAATTTGGGTGCAAATAATAATAACACTGAGAATGGAAATAATTAAGTTAATAATTTATATTTTATTTATAATTACAAATTAATGAATGTCACAAAAAATCTAATTAATTTACCGTGTGATATATTAATAGAAATTTGTAAATATATAGATATTTATACATTATCAAATTTGACATGTACAAATAAAAAGGTTTCAAAGATAATAAAAGAAAATTTGTGGAACATTATAGATTCGCAAATTGATATTGTAAACAAAATAAATTCTCCAAGTTTGGATAATTTAGATAATAAAAAATTATACATACCATGTAATAAAGAAACATATGAAAATTTTAAATATATAATAGACATGAGAGCAATATATTTTTATAAAAAAGAATTACCTTTATCATTAATAGATGATTTAAGTGATAGTGATATTCTTAATTTAAAAATCATAAGTACTTATCAAAAACTATCAGAAAATCAAATTAGAAAATCATGGATTGATATTACATTAACAAATTTACTAACTTATCAAATAATTCCAGAAGATTTAATAATTTTTTTTATAAACACTAATAGAATTAATCAAGAAGAATGGTATCTTATTTCTAAACATCAAAAATTATCATATAATTTTATAAAAAAATATGAATCTCATATTAATTGGCATGCACTTTCTGAAAATAAAAATGCATTAAATATTGATATAATTAATTCATATAATGATAAACTTATTTGGTCTGAAATTACCAAACATGGATTAACAGAAGAAATAATAGAATATTATATAAATAAATTATGTTTTTTTAGTTGGAGAAATGTAGCATGTTATTCAAATTTATCAATTAATTTTATTAACAAGTATTTTGATAAATTTGATAAACATACGTTGATATGTAGACAAGTTTTGAATGAAGAAATAATATTAAAAATATTAGATACAACTTCTGTTGAAGTGCTAGAAGATTTTTATTGGCCTAGTATTGCAGAACATCAAGAATTGAATATAGATTTTATAAAAAAACACAGTGATAATTTACCTATTCACTTAATGATAAGAAACAAAAAAATAAAAAGACAATATCTTAAGATTGTGTATGGATAAATTTCGTTTATATATAGAATATTTTCTATATAAAAATATTATAATATAGGTAATAACTTTTAACAAATGTTAGATACTATTTGTGATGTATTAAAAGCTGCATATAATAAAGGGTGGATTTCAACTAGAGACGGAAATGCATCATATAGAAGAAGATCTGATAATTTTATTTACGTTACTCCCAGTGGTGTTAGAAAACAAAATCTTAATTCAGAAATGATTATTAAGATGAAATTCGAAGAAGAATCAAAAAATTCAAATGAACCATGGAAACATTTATCAAGAGTAGATGATGAAATACAATCTAAAATAACTGGATTACAACCAACTGGAGAAATAATATTACATGCATTATTACAAAAAAATATTCCAACATCTAATTCTCCAAATTTGGGTAATAACAGAGTTGTTTTACATTTACATCCAACATATATTATTTCAGCAATTTATACAGGTATTGATCTTCAAAAATTAGCAAATGATTTTCCAGAAATTAATAGATATACAAGAGTAGGTCCAACTGTTCCATTAATTCCTCCTATTAGTCAAGAATTAGCAGAAGCATCTATTAAAGCTCTTAATCTTCATGAAGATGGTTCTATAGATTATGACATTATTGGTTTAGATAGACATGGTATTATTTCTGTTGCAAAAGATGCATGGAGTGCTTTTGAACATGTGGAAAGACTGGAACATATTTGTCAAATTGCTTTAGCATCTGGTAATTATACTAATAAATAATTTAATGGTAAAAATTTATTATATTCATTTATAATTTTTATCATAATTGATATAAAATTTGTAATTTCTATTAATTCTGGTCCATTACCAATAAATTCAACAATGTTTAAAAAATTTAATGATGATTTTTTAGAATTTAAACTATTTGAAATTCCAGAATTCATTATTATAAAAGAATTTAATACATTAGATAAAATAAAATAAAATATTTCACATTTATGGTTTATAAGAAATTTTTTATAATCAAAATTTTCTTTATAATGTGAAGTACAAACAATTATATATTTACAATCAATTTCATTAATATATTCTGTTTTTATAACATAAAACTTATAATTAACAGAATTATAAAAGGAGTTTTTAAATTCCAAATATTCATCTTCGTTAAAATACATAATCATCAATGTTGGACAAACAAAAAACCAAGTATTTGTAGAACATTCTTTGACGATAGAATAATTAATTTCCTTGGTAATGTTGCTATTACCAGAACTTGGAGACACCTCATCCAAACTTGGAGAATTAGTTTTATAATAAAACAAATCTAAATATTTAGATTTATGTTTATTAAACTTTGATAATAAATTTTTATAACAATATATTTTATATCTAGTAGAATAATAAAAATTTTCTTTGCACTTTTTTGTAATATAATCAATTTCTTTATTTAAACTATTATTTTTTTGATCAATATATTTTTTCATACGATTAGAACATTTAGACATTACAAAAAGAATTAACAAACAAAAAGTATCTATTATCCTATTAAATAAAATTTATTTTTTTATTGTCTATTTTAATTAAACAAATTAATTAACTTAAATAAAATTTGGGAATAATTAAATTATAATTACTTTATATTAAAGTTTATTTAATTTAATTATTCCCAAATTTTATTAATTATTCACAACAACTTATACTTTCATCTTTTTAATTTTTTGTTCTATAATTTTATAATTGTCTTCTAATTCATCAATTTCCTGTGGCATTATTCTTCCAGATTTTTTCATTGCTTCTTCTCTTGTTACTTTTTCTAATTCTCTTTTCTCAATATTTGATAATATTTTGGCTTTCTTTTCGCTTTCTAATTTATTTTGAATATTTTTTGCATCATCAATAAATTTATTATAAAATTGTTTAAGTATATTATATTTTTGTTTATCTAAATCATAATTTGTTTTCATTTGTTTTAATACACTTGCTCCATTTTTTAAATTATCATATACAAATTGATATACTTCTTTTGTAAGATCACTAGCATCTTGTTCATTAATTGTATCTTGTAATTTTGCCAAATATTTTTCTAATATCATTTTATTTTCAGATAATGATTTAGATTTTGATACTTCATTTGACAACTGTTTAAATACATTTAATAATGTAGTATATTTTTTCTCGGTCATTTTCAAATGTGATTCAAATTTTGGAATTACAAAATAAGACTGATCCAGATTATTTAATATAAAAGTATAAATTTTATTATTATCAGATTCTTTTGGATTTAATTCTATTATCGATCTAATTTCATCTTTATATTTTTTTATTATTGGTAGAAAGTTAATTCCCCAAGTAACAGATTCGGCTTCTTTTGGAATTTCTTCTCCTGTTAATAATTTTGATCCAACTATTGACTTTTGTAAATCTTTTCTTTTTCTTTCAAGTTTAATAATACTAGAATCACTCGATATCTTAGTTTGAATTGACAATAGATTAAATGTATTTTTGAGTAACGTATAACAATTATTTATGATTAACATTAAAAGTGAAATCTTATCTTCGTCTTTATTTGATTTATATAAATTTGAAACCATATCTTGATCAACTTTAATACTACTCCAATCGTTTTTAATAAAAATAGAATTACTTACATCCTTTGAAACATTAATATATTTTTTTATTAATTTTTGCACATATCCTAGTAAAATATTATCAGAACCAATTTTTTTTGCATAACCATTTTTAATTATATTATTAAGTACTAAAACTGCAATTATAAACTTTTCATCAGATGCCTTCCAATAGGTTTTAAGTTCTTGTTTACTTTGATTTGCTAATAATTGTTTAATATAATTTATTGCAGAAATAACATCTGTAATTATATTATAAATCTCCAAATCAGGAATACCAAACAAATTTGAAATTTTTTGAATTTTATCTCTTATCGATTTTTCTTCTGGAGTTAATATTTTTGATTCATAACCTACACGTTCAATGTCCCTAAATGTAGATACCATATTATTTTCTTCCATTCTTTGATCATCCAAATTAAATTCTTGTTGCTCTTGTTCTTCTTGGTCATTTTCTTCTTGGTCATTTTCTTCTTGGTCTTGTCTGTCTTCTTCACTTGGACTTTGAATAATATATTCAATTTCATTATCCAACTCTTGTTGAAATATTGGTTGAGATTCTTCTGAAAAACTAAATCCAGGTTGTAGATATTTAATATCATTGTCAGAAATTTCTTTGCTAACAAATTCTCCATTTACTTTTTCGATACCATAAATAATACCATTGGGTCTGATAGATTTTACTTCAAATAAATTTCCATTATTTAATAATAAATCCATATAGAACATATCTTGTTCAGTAATTGGTTGTTGAGAATATTCTGAACAGTCCTGATAAGTAACATTTGGATCACATTTTTTTACTGTTATATAATTAATTTTTTTACCAATTGTATCAAGATATACCATAAAACTTTTTGGATGTTTTTTAATAAATTTTACGATTTGATTTTTATACATTCCTTGTGTAATTATTGCTGATCCATCTGCATTTTCTTTAACATAATTAGGATTGATAAAAATTGTTTTTGGTTTTACTATTTCGAATTGTTGATCGATTATTTTATTTACTTTTCCATAAACTCCTTGAAAATCTTCGTCATTTGGATTTTCTGGTTTTGCTAATACAAAATAATGTTCAGGAAGTTCAACATTTAACATTTGACATTCAGTTACAAACTGGGCATCTCGACGAATAACAGATTGTAATTTATCTTGTTTGATTATTGTAGACAATTGATCAAACAACTCAGTTGGTTTTGCAGAGTCACTATATTTTAAACGCAATGGAACAATATCACAAATAATATTTTTTTCTGGTTTTTGAATATTAATTAAATAGCCTAAGCGAAATTGATTATTTTTTTTGTAAACTACAACAGGAAGAACAACATTACTGGGAAATCTCAATTCAACAATACGATCACCTTGATTAACCAAAATACCGTATAAACTTGGAATAATATTAGTAATAATATTTTTTCCAATTTTATCTCCAATTTTGTATTTTGGATCATAATGAACATATTGTTTTTCAAGTATTTCAACTTCAGCACGCGAAGGAATTACTTGAGTTATATAACCATAATATCCCTTATGAAATCCACGTGTCATAATAATATTTTTACTATGAGTAAATTTACTTCCCCGAGTAACAACTTTAGCTGTAGGAGCAACAACAACAGCTTGAGTACTTGGAGGTTGGCGAGTTTGACTATCATTACCCAAATCAAGTTTAGGAAAACGCTGAGATGCCATTTTTTGCAGAAAGTTCAATGAATTGGAAGCCATCTTTAACTATTATCAAGATAATAATTTATCAATTATTAAAAAAAAATCAATTTTTTATTTTTTTGAGTAAAATTTACATTTTATTAATTGTATATTACCCAAGTGTGGGAAATTACCCAAGTGTGGGAAATTACCCAAGTGTGGGAAATAATGAAATGTAAATA
>Ga0102830_1000558_pt1 | contig 15878 bp, 9 predicted proteins | sample ColrivemetaGS703_FD_84511 | JGI IMG/M metagenome (GOLD analysis project Ga0102830, IMG submission 84511) | Estuarine microbial communities from the Columbia River estuary - Freshwater metaG S.703 | ecosystem: Environmental > Aquatic > Marine > Intertidal zone > Estuary | place: USA: Columbia...
AAAATTTACATCAAACCAACTAGAGCACTTGAATTCATTGATGTTGAATTCTTAATAACTCCAACAGGAGCATCATTTGAGAATATCTAAAAATGAAATAAAAAGGAAAAGGGGGTCGGTTTCGACCCCCCACTTTCCAAAGTAAAAATTGAGATGACCCCCAGTATAATACTGGTTATTTTATACTAGAATATTTAATTATTATTAATTTCATATATTATTTATTACTAGTATTTACTGGGTAAATAAAATTTACGGAAAAAAAATGACAAAGTCAAGTCATCCAAATAACAAAACAAAAAAATATTTCGAGAAAAGAGATATTTATAATAAAGAATAACAAAGTTAACAAAAATATAGACATGGCAGATTTATTAATGAAAATGCCGGTTCCTTACGAACCGAAAAGAGTAAACCGATTCATTGTTAGATTCCCTTCATCATTGGGTATCAACGAATGGTATGTTACTTCAGCAGCTAGACCGAGTGCTAAAATTAATTCGGTAGAAATTCCGTTCCTAAATACTTCAACGTATGTTGCGGGTAGATTCACGTGGAATGAATTGAGAGTAAAATTCAAAGACCCAATTGGACCTTCAGCGTCACAAGCGTTAATGGAATGGTTTAGATTACACGCAGAATCCGTTACAGGTAGAATGGGATACGCTGCGGGTTATAAAAAAGATATTGAGTTAGAAATGTTAGACCCAACCGGTGTTGTGGTTGAAAAATGGATTCTTCAAGGTACATTTATTACTGATTTGAACTTTAATGAGTTGGATTACAGTAATGATGCGATTGCAACAATCGACTGTTCATTGAGAATGGACAGATGTATTCAAGTATACTAATAAAAAAATCTGTCAAGTATTTATAAGGGACCTTTGGGTCCCTTTTTTTATTTAAATTACTTTACTTTTTAAAAAAAATAGGATAAATTAATGAATATGGAAAATAATTACACAATAGAGCCAACAATTTCATATGATGTTGTTGAGTTGCCGAGTAGAGGAATACTTTATACTCCAAAAGTCACAGCGGTTAAAGTTGCGTATTTAACTGCCTCGGATGAAAATATTTTAACATCCCCAAACTTAGTCGCGAGTGGTACGGTAATAGACGAACTATTAAAAAGAAAAATTTTAACAAGAGAAATTGCGGTTTCAGATCTCACTACCGAAGATCGACAGGCAATTTTAATTTTCCTAAGAAATACGGCATTCGGATCTGAATTGAAAATGTCAATTAGAGATCCAAAAACAGACGAGCGTTTTGAACATGTGGTTGACTTATCAGAATTAACATACAAAGATTTTACTTTAGAAGAAGACTCAAACGGACATTATCCATATTTTATGGAGAAATCAAAAAAACACATAACTTTTAAGTTTTTAACACAAAAAGATGAGGAAGAACTTGATTTAATTTCTAAAAATTGGAATGGTGTTGGTAGTCCCCCAATCATAACTAAAAGATTGGAAAAGTTAATTAAAACGGTTGAAGGGAATCCTGATCCGATGAATATTAGAAATTTTATTGAAACACTACCTATTGTAGACTCACAAGAATTCAGAAAATATATCAATAAAGTAAAACCCGGTGTCGATTTGACACAACACGTAATCGCCCCGTCAGGAGAAAAAGTCACATTCAATATTGACTTCGGGGTGGAGTTTTTTCGGCCTTTCTACGGAATATAAGGGCCTGCAATTAACTGAAATTCTTTTTTTGGTTAGGAAAGGTTTCTCTCATAAGGAAATACTTGAAATGCCGACATACTTAAGAAGATATTATATCGAGAAAATTATTGAGTTAGAAAAACCCTCGAATTAATATTTATATAGTATGAATGAAGAAGAAAAAAGAATATTACGGGAACTAGCTGCGGAATCAAATAATGACGAGTATAAACGTAGAGCCGAAGAGGCACTGAAAAAATCAAGTTCAGAGTCTAAAAAGGTCAATACTCCTAAAACAACTGATTACACATCTTCATTACGATCATTGGTTGAAGCCAGTGCCAAACAGGACTATGCTCCTGACGCAGATTATGGGTTACTTAATATGTTAGAGACATATAACAAAGTAAAACAAAGTGCTAAACCCGACACATCTCCCTTAACCAATCTTGTTAATACGGGATTTGAATTAGCTAAGAATTCAATGGAGGATTACTACAAAGAACAATCGTATTTGTTATCGGTAGTAAACGAAGAAATGGGGATTTCGGGTGAACTCTCCGAAGATTTCAGAGAACAAGTAAGTGCGGCACAACCGGCACTACTTCAAATGGGAGTTTCATTCAAAGATTTAACAGAATCTTCGAAAAGATTGGTTGATGACACAGGAAGATTTGCATTAGTTGGGACGGATATGTTGGTCAGGGCAGGTGAGATTTCACAGGCTTATGGTATGAATATGTCCGACATTATTGGTGCGTATGCGGATTTTGAAAAAGTAGGGATCGGTGCGGCGGATGCTCAAGAAGCGATCGCGGATGCGGGTAAAAGATCTTTAGAAGTCGGAATTCAATCAAGAAATACTATTAAAGGAATTACCGAGAATATTGGTAAATTAAATGAATACGGATTCCAAAACGGAGTTGAGGGGTTAGAGAAAATGGTTCGTAGAGCGTCGGAAGTAAGGATGAGTCTACAAACTGTTTTTAATGTTGCAGATAAAGTTTTTGATCCTGAGGGAGCATTAGACTTGGCGGCTAACCTACAAGTGTTGGGCGGTGCATTTGGTGAATTTAATGATCCACTTAGATTAATGTACATGGCAACCAATGAAGTTGAAGGATTACAAGGTGCAATCGAAGGGGTCGCACAAAATTTGGCAACCTACAATGTTGAAACAGGAGGTTTTGAAGTTACAGGTGCGAATCTAAGAATGGCGAGAGACATTGCTAAACAATTTGGTATTGAGGTCGGTGAGGTTAATAGAATTGCCGTTGCCACTCAGGAAAGAATGGCGGCCGCAACTTCTTTAGCGGGGTTAGATATCGATGAAAAACAAGTTGAGTTTTTAACCAACATTGCAAGAATGAAAGACGGTAAAATGTCTATTGAGTTAATGACACCTAAATTACAGGAAAAATTTGGTGCTGCGGCAATTGCACTTGAAGATATAAATGCAGAAACCGCAAAAACACTTTTAGAGTACCAAGATGACTTTAAAGAATTAACTGAAAGTGATTTAGTTAGAAAACAAGTAACTCTAACAGAAAATATTGAAAGAGATTTATCTTATTTAGTCACATTGGCAAGATTAGAAGCCGCAAATGTGTCAGATAAGGCCCTTCAAGCGTTTGTGGGTGAAGACTTTAAATCTATAGGACAAAGTTTAAGTATTTCTTCTAAAGATGTTTCTACCGAACTCGGAGATGCGATGAAGGGATACTCAAAAGAAATACAAAAAGAATTGAGTGCGGCGTTTAAAAACTTAGGTCTTGGTGATAAAGAAACAAAGACATCGAATAATAGTACTGTAAGTGGTAATGTAACCGTAACTCACAACACAACATCCGCTATGGGCGCGGTAGAAAGGGAGATGTTCCAAAATCCACAAAAGTGGAATGAGGGTCTTTCTTTAGGGGATCGAAATTTATTATCGACAACCATAAAAATTCAGTAAGGAAATAAGTTTAAATCTATTTATTTAATAAAATAAGATATGCCGAGTTATTTAGATTTTAATAGTACAAAACAGTTCAGGGATTCATTGATTGCGAGGACTCTACAACAACCAAATGGACCTCAGACCTTTACTGATGCATCGTATTCGGTACAAAATCTAAATAATCAATCTAATGTTGACCCTGGAGATGTACAAACAAACCTCCCAACATATTTGGCAATCCCCGATAATTTAAACACATTCACAGCGGATACTTTTGAAACTGTAGAGAGTTTAAGAAATTTAACTCGTTTAGAGGATTTAGGTTTATACCCTTATTTTACACAAGGTTCTTACAATAATTTGGTGAGTATTATGACTACGGATCAGTATGATACCGAGTCTCAACTCATGAAGTTTGCTGCATTCAACATAAGAGAAAATCCTCAGGGACCTGTATTGGCGAGAGTAACTCAAAATTTAGTTGCAGCAACATATGGTCGAGTTAGATTAATTGATGCTTTAGAGGGTAACACCGCTACCGCAATTAATATATTGACGGGTAAGGAACCTTTAGTTGAAAAAAATTATAAGATTACCGTCGCGAAAACATTACCGGGTAAAGCAATTGATTTTTTACAAACAATTGCAGGTGTAGAGTTCCCATGGAGTGAAATACCGGGTGACTATCTAACTGATCCTAAAAATCCTGTTATAAACAGACCTACCGCAAAAACTGAACTTGGTTCTATATTCCAAGATGTTACAGGTGCACTTGGTTCTCTTTTAGGAATACAAAGAAGACCGAAGGCTTCAAGAAAACCTTCAGATCTTATGATCGAATATATGGGTGGGGGTCAGAAGGCAGTTTTATTTGACAATTTAAGTTATTCCACATACGCACCTAACTACACTACAACCGCGAGGTCTCAAAACAGTTCTAAATTATTTAATTTCATTGACAATGTTAGTCAGGGAATAAAAAATTTACTTGGGACAGAAGCACCTGCGGGGGTTGCATATATTGGTGATGATAGAGGTGAGGACGTTATGTACTCTATGAATGATTTTAATGACAATCCCGTAAGAAGTAGTTACTATTTGTCATTAATGTTTGACCCTGTTCAAACAGAACTGTTTCAAAGAAAAAGAAATATAAGTGAAGGAGGTCAAATAGGGGGTAAACTCACATGGTACAGTTCTAAATCTAAAAATAAATTAGGTGCGAATAATCAAGAGTACAATTCTGAAAGGTCTTTATTAGAAGAAAGTTTATCTAACAAGTACGGATTTAGAAGTGATTCGATAATGGGTAAAACCCAAGAATTACTCGAAAGTATGCCATCTGATGGTGGAGCGTCTCGTTCACACGTTGCAAATGCAATCGATCAAACTAGTAGAATTTTTAGAGAGGGAGATGTTTTATTATCTCGAGGATCTGCAATTCAATATGTTGACCAATACGGAGGGGAAACGGGTGTTGAATATTGTCGTGTTTGGACAAAGGATAGGGGATACATGAATATGTCCGATACAATGAAGAGAACAGGTAACATTAGAAAATTCGATGATAGTGTGATGAGTACTCCATGGAATTTAAACATTGCCCCCATGTCTAATGGTAATGGTTCTTTTGAAGGATCAACAAACATAGTCAAAGGTGGTGATGGTTACTACGCAAAAAAATATATGTTCTCGATTGAGAACTTAGCGTGGAAGACATCTAATACGCCTGGCTTCACATATAGTGATTTACCTTATTGTGAAAGAGGTAATAATGGTGGTAGAGTTATGTGGTTTCCACCATACGATTTAAAAGTTTCCGAACAAAACAATGCAAGATGGGATGAGAATAATTTCTTAGGTCGTCCTGAACCAATATACACATATCAAAACACATCAAGATCGGGTCAAGTTTCATTTAAAGTTATTGTTGATCACCCTAGTGTTTTAAATCTAATGGTTCAAAAGATGTTTAAAGGAATGTCTGATGAAGAAGCGGATAACTATATAAACGCGTTTTTTGCGGGTTGTGAAGAAATAGATTTTTACAGTCTAATTAGAACATATACCACATTAACTTCTGAAGATATTGATAAAATTAAAACATATCTTGAGGCAGGTACAGACCCTGAAGTTATAAAAAAATATAAAGTTGACACCGACGTAACTGAAGTAACCGATGGTGGGAATGCGGACGTTAATGCTGACGACTCGCCCGAACCACAACAACCCGAAACTGAAACCGTAACACTGTATTTTAGAAATGACTACCCAAAAGGAAATCCTGAGGTCATATCTACCCAAACGTATAGTTCACTATATGATGATTACATAAGTATCTCAGGAAGTACAACTGGTCCCCATCCAAATACCTATACTTACATGAAAGATTTAAGTAATGGACTTGATGGTTTATTTTCGGGCAATGAAACTGCCGCCAAACGAAATGATAAAAAAGTCATATATGGTAGAACAGATGTTGCAGGTACTCAAGCGGATAAAGATTTAATTTTAAATAAAGCGAAAAAGGGTTTTGAGACACTAAAAACAAATTACGACGGTTACGTTGCTCACATTGAAAAATTAAAAACAGAAATTTCGGAAGGAAAAGTAAAATCTTTAGAATTGGTGGTGGTTTCAAGTACGTCATCAGTTGCTGATGACGACTATAACGTAAAACTATCACTCAGAAGAACACATAGTATATTAAAAGATATTGCGACTCAATTATCGAAAGACGGAAAGGATAATATTAAATGGTCTACTGTTATACCTGCGGACGGAACCTCGACTGTCAAGCGTGATGTAAAATTATCTTTTAAGGAATTAGGTTACGAAGATTCGTTAGGTGAGTTAATCATAAAAACCGATAGTCTTGGAGAAAACAAAAAAATTGACGGAAATACTTTAGGTGGTGGTGAATTAAACATTGACTGTCACGGTGATGAAGTAATGTCAAGTCCCGCATTAAAAAGAACTATACCCGGTACATTCTACTGTAGACAAAGTACTGTTAGGTTTACTAAAATAGCGGTCGATAAACAACCCGAAACCAAAAAACCCGATCCCGAAAAGAAAATTTCATATAAACTTACACCTGATGGAACTTACGAACCACCACAGGTTAAGAAACCACCTATTAATGAAATGAAACGTATTATAATGAAGACATTGTCTGAATGTAATTATTTCAAAATATTAGAGGAAGAATCCCCTGTTCAATTCAATAGTTTAAAAGAGAAACTTAGATATTTCCACCCCGCATTCCACTCTATGACACCTGAGGGACTTAATGCTCGTTTGACATTTTTATTACAGTGTGTTAGACCGGGTGACACGATACCTATTAAAGGTTTGAATAGTGATATCGATTTAAGAGCAAGAAACACTAGTTTTGGTCCACCACCAGTGTGTGTAATTAGAATCGGAGATTTCTATCACTCAAAAATTGTGATTAGAGATGTTAATATAACATATGATGAGGGTGTTTGGGATTTAAACCCTGAAGGTATTGGGGTACAACCTATGATTGCGAATGTGACATTACAAGTTAATTTTATAGGTGGACAAGGATTAGAAAGACCTGTTGAAAGATTACAAAACGCACTTTCATCTAATTTCTTTGCCAACACTGAAATGTACGATCCAAGATCAATATCTACATCTACCATTGACGGTAAAACTTCAGAAGAGTTCACAAAAGAATTCTTAGAAAGTCTACAATCAAATAGTCCGACTAATCCCGAACCAGAAGATATTGGTGCTGAAAATGAAATTGCACAGGGGAAATACATTGGTTCCTCTAATATCGAACAAGGTGCCACGGGAGGTACAATTAATTATGATTCACTTATTACGGAAGTATTTGAAAGTACAAACACCTATTTTGAAAAATTACAATCGGGTTATGGAACGATTTTAAACGAATTTGGTCCTGAAGTTCACTCACTTATATTCTCTCCTGATTATAGAACTATAAATGAATATGATGTAAACACCTCTTCTTCGACAACAACCATCAATATGTTTGGTGAATTCGATAAAGTAAAAAGTTTAGATAAGTATGTAATTGATTTAAAATCAAAAATAGTTGCATCGATATTAACTGAAGATGTTTCAACACTTTTCCGTTTTGATAAATTTATGTCACCTGAAGTAATTGAAAGATCTAACAAAATACTCAGACCTAAATTACAGGAATTAATCGAAGATAAACTTGACACGATAACAACATCTTCGGCGTTAAATGATATTATTAAAGAAAGAAATAAAGTAATCTCTGTTTTGGATAAACTAAATTATTTGACAGAATACTTCACTGACGGTAAAATTAATGATGGTAACGGTACTGAGGCAACTCTAGAAGGTTTCACATCCGCAACTTTATATGATGAATATGATGAGTGTATCAAATACTTCACTAAAAACTCAGATAAGTTTGTTGAGAAATTATCCTCAACTATCAATTTTAATTCACTAAATGTTGACACCAATACACTTAATCTATTTTTATCCGTATTATTATATGGAAAGGAAAAAGAGATTAAAGAAATTTATGAAGAAGATAAGGTATTGTTCAATACAAACGTTAAGACTAAAATAGATAAAAAAGTCGATGATTTCTTTGAAGAAACAAAAGGTAAAGAAATTAAAAAATCGAAAAATGTTGTTAGGAAAAATGATGACAAATTAGAATTCAACATACTCTCAACAGCAGAAATAACGGACCAAACGCAATTGGATAAATTAACAAAAATCCATTCGAGTAAAGTTGAATTGGGGACAAAATTAAATTTTTATAAACCATGAGTAGAGATTACTTCAATAGATACGATTTCTTTGAACAGGATGGTGATTTTAAAATAGTCCCTGGCATCGAAATACCGATTAGATCAACGGATAAGTATGTACAATACAAAAAAGGAAAAGATAGGTTAGATAAGATTTCACAAGAATATTATAATACACCTGTCTTTGGTTGGTTGATTCTACAAGCCAATCCCACTGCGGGGAGTATAGAGTTTGAGATTCCTGATAATTTTACTTTGAGAATACCCTTCCCTTTGGTAAGTACCCTTCAAGCGTATAAAAGGGGTGTAGACTTGTACAACTTATATTATGGCGAATAGTGATTTAAACGGAAACGAAAATATTTTAGTTAAGGTCGATCAGAATAATTTGATTTATATTGACCCTAACAGTGTTGTTAATGACGGTATTGTAGAACCTAGAGGGACTAACCCTGAGAATTTCGTTTACTATATAAATTTAGAAGCGGATCTTGTACCGAGAACAATATTAAATAGTGCCAACGATGGTGGGGGTACACTAACGTCAATTGCAAGAGGTACACTTAATCTACTTGAAAATAAGAACAACGATTACTTAGATACATCATGGACTGACACTTATGTCTATGATGCTATTAAAGATGGTACTTCAGTAAACGATAAATCAGTTATTGCAGATTCGAGTGGTCAGGGTTTTGGTATCACTAGTGTTAGTATTGATGTGAAAGGTACCAACTTCATCCCCTCAATAACAATGACATTTGTTGATGTTAGAGGCAAAACTCTTTTTGAGTCACCTAAAGATTCACCGTACAAGGCGTTCTTTCATCAACCATGGCCGATATTCTATTTAACAGTTAAAGGTTTTTATGGTAAGGCGGTTAGATACAGACTACACCTCGTTAGTTTTAATTCATCATATGATGACACTAATGGTAACTTTGTTATCACCACAAAATTCGTGGGGTCAACATATGCATATCTAAATCACATTCCATTAACGGGAATTCTCAACGCACCTTATATGTTTGGTATTGAGAAACCAACCAAAAAAAATGTGAATGAATCAACAGGACAGGTTAACGTTGTTTTATCAAAAACGTCTAGAGGTTATCAAACCCTACAGTCCGTTTATCAAGAATACAGAAGAAAGGGTCTTGTTACGATACCTGAAGATGTAAACCCGACTCTTAGGGAATTAATTACGATTGCAAAATCACTTGATGTTGAGTTAGAAAGAATCATTTTTGATCAGGTTGCGGATATGTCGGTATTCTCGCAAGTTAAAAAAATAGAAGACACACTTACAGAATTCAGAGGTGCGGTGAACGCGTGGAAAACGAGATATCTTTCCGCTGAGCCTATCCCCATAAATAATACACAATATTTTTATTTAGTTAAAACTGATAGTAGTGAAAGTAATAGTAATAAAGTAATTGCGGGAGACACAGGATCATCGTTAAAATCTATAATTGCGACATATTCAAAAAAACTTAAAGATGCACAATCCATTGCAAATGAGAAGGCAAAAAAATCGGATCAAGACGCAAAGACAAAAAATGATTTAAGGATAAGTCTTACAAATATTATTACTAAAATTGAAGATTACTATACTATCAAAGAAACAAAATATGTTGTTTCGATAAACAAGTTACTTACGGAAATTTTAGACATGAATAAGTCTTTCTTAGAACAGAAGGAAAAGTTACAAAACGCTGTTGAAAAGAAAATGAACGAATTCTATGTCGATAAAAGTAAAGGTATAGGGTTTGAACCAACCATAAGAAATGTCTTTGGGGTTATTTTGGCAAATGCCGATACGTTTATTAGGTTAATGAAAAGTACACACCTACAAGCACACAGAGTAGGTCAAGACAGGGCAAAATTATTGGTTGGGTTTGAGGATGAAACTCCAAGACAAAATGCAATTTACCCATGGCCCGAAGTTAAAAAGGTAAGTGAGGGTAATTCAAAAGTACTTGCTTATCCGGGAGAAAAAGATTTAGTTGCCAAATTGGGATCAGACGATAAAGTAATGTGGCCTGAGGTTGATTTTGTAGAAAATTATATTGCAATCAGTACTTTGAAAGTGGACCCATTAGTAAATAAAGAAAAGACGTTTACGGATACAGTATTCTCATTTGATTCTAACGATGCAGATGAAAAATCGGTTAAACCAATTTCAACCACAAACTCGTTGTATAGTTATATTCCCTACACGGAAAAGAATTTAGCGTCAGTACTTTATGAAATTTATGAAAGGTCACAATTTTTCACTTTGTTTGATACGTATAGTGCACAAACATTAAGGGAATTGTCCACAAAAGAATATGAAACTTTACAAGAGATTATTAAAGAAGATTTTTTTATTGTTGATATTTTGAAGGATAGTGTGACTAGTACAGAAACACTTTTAGATCTTATGAAGTCCTTCTCTCCCTATGAGAGATACCCTTATTATGTAGATAGATTACCTACTACATCCTACATCAACGATTTAAGAACAACATCATTTAAATTAGAGTCACACAACAAAAATATAGTTAAACTCGAAAGAAGTGATGAGTACCCAATACTATCTACCGAGTTAGACAATTACGTAAATGAAGAATATCGTACAAAAATTTATCCATTTACTTCAGATACATATTTGGGTTATATAGGTAAAACATCTTTCACTAAAGAGGAAATAGATGTAAAAAATCTTTTCATTGTAGATACTAATAGTGGTTTTGTTGTTTCACCATTACAACCCGAGTCTTGGGTAAAAAATACCAACAATATCTTTAAAAATGTGGGTGTCAATGGTAAAGAAATCAATATCTTAAACACACCTTATTTTCATAAAATATTATTTGAGGAGTTTCATAATACAAATTCTCAAGGAAAATATAGGGGTTCGTCATATCTTTTACTTAATTCATTAAACTTTAAAGACTTAACGGACAAAATTAATTTTAATGGTAAAGAACTACGTTTATCGTCTTTGTTTACGGAGATTGCCGCATCACATTATATACCTTATCATTTAATATTAAAATGGGGGTCAATTTACCATAGATATAAAACATACCTTTTGGATGGTGTTGATATTATCGATAATATTGAAACTAATGTTGATACGAATATTTTCTTTGACAATAGTAACAATGTAACTTATAGTGGTATGACATATTCATCAGAAATGAATGTGGGTATATACCCGTACTACAGTTCAATTTATCACCAAATACTCAACGATTACACATATTTTGATCCTAACGATACAACTGGTGTGTCTTTCAATGATGCAATTACAAACAAATCAGTATTAATACAACCATTTGATGCAAATCAAAAAAAATATTACAACTCTTTTGTTGATAATAGTAGGTTTTTATCGACTGATTTAAGATATACAATATTACCTTCTTATGGTGATTCTATAAGAAACACTTATTTGGATTACTATGATTCGTTACAATTTAATATTAGAACTAATTGGTCTTCTAATAATGATAGTGAATTTACTGTAACAGGACAAACTCTACCACAATACAACGAATACTTTGTTGATATGGGTACGAATAACAAAAAGGTTATAGATTTAATTGGAACTTTTGGTCCTGATATTTTAGAATCATTTGAAACCGCATTTTTAAACTTTGCGGGGGAAAGGATAGAAACATATGAAACCTATAAACAGTACGATAATGTTTCATATAGTAACTTTCAAGACCTTCTAAAGGAAATGTCTACTGTCAAGAAAGAAAGTGGTGATGATTTAAATAATCTACCTACAGTAATTAATAAGATAAGAAACAGACAGTCTGATAAATTAACGGACATCACTAAAGAGATGATGTCTTCGAATAATTTATTGAAACTAACAATAAGTAACCCTAAAGAGTTAGACCCATTTTTCTTAAGTGCATATTCTCGAGAAATAGAGAGATTAGTTGATTTTGGTTCTTTCGACCCAACACAACTCACAAATAACTCAAAATACATTGATTTATTCGTTGGTGAAGATATTGATGGTTATTACTCAGAGTTCTTTGGTATCAGTGATATTGAATTAAACGAGGATAATGTATACAACTTTAGGTCTATCGTAAAAATTTATGGGGGTTATAGAAAATCGGGTGGTGTTGCAAATAGAGAAACATTCCAAGTTTACCTCTTAGATAACATAATTGTCCCACATCAAGTTAGACAGAGAAATTTCTTAGAGAGATTGATCCCTAAACTTAGAGAATTAAAGAGAGATAAAGATTCAAATAATAATCAAGCGATTGTTGGTAATTATGGAGATACCCCATTAAAATTACAGACATACAATACATTTAAGTCATTTAATGACCAATGGATTTCGGGTAATTCGATCGGACAAAGATTATTAATGGAGGAATTCCTATTCTTAGATAAGGCGAATAGAGACATTGGGGACGATTTCTTTATCGATATAAAGAAACTAATTCCATTAGAACATTCAAATAATCAAAACTTAGAATTATATGGTGCAATATCCATGATTCTAAGTAGATCTAATGTGGATATCCGAGCATTACCTTCATATGTAAACTTCTATGGTAATAATTCAAATAAAACAAGAGTTAGACCATCTAGAGATATTGCAAATATTATGTTTGGGAAGTTCTTAGAAGTTGATTTAGAATATTCAACACCTAAGATGATTTTACAATATGTGGGTAGAACCTCAAAACACTTAGATTTAAGTACAATTAATAAAGAATATTTTTATTTAAACGATGGTTTTAATTTAGAAGACCCTCAGTCAAATCCGTTACTTATAACAAACCCTAAGTTCTTTGAAACAACCAATTTATCTAAGTCTAATAAGGTAGTTGCATTTGAAGTAAGTTTTGGTGATCAAAACCAAGGTATCTTTAAGTCAATTTCCTTAGATCAATCTCAGTTTAGAAATACATTTGAAAGTAATCTTGCAATTGAGAGGTTAGGTAGATCGGAGTCAGGTTCAGGAACTGGTCAAATAGATATTGGTTTATATGATATCTACGAAACCCGTTCTTATAGTTGTGAAGTCGAGGCGATGGGTAATGTAATGATACAACCAACAATGTACTTCCAACTTAAAAATGTTCCTTTATTTGAGGGGGCATATTGGATTGTTGAAGTAAGTCATAAGATTGAAAGTAATACTATTAAAACGAGGTTTAAAGGTGTTAGGATACCTAAGGATTCATTACCTGACCCTAAAGAATCGTTTACCGCATCTTACCGTGTCTTATTTGATAAAATACTTAATGCTGCGATTGCTAAGAATACTACGGTAAGTGGCACATCAACTGAAGAAACAATCACGACTAGTCAAGGGACTTTTACAACTGATAGAGGTGGTATTAAAATAGAGGGTGAGGAAATGGTTAAAGAATCGGGAGTCACTTCATTAGGAATACCATTCAATGGGTATAATAATAACAAATCAATTCAGAAGGTAAAATACAAAGGAAATATATGGTATAGATCTAGAGTCATAACAATGGGTCCAGGTTTAACCGATTCTATTGCAATGTACTTACCGACTAAAGTCAAAAACCATACAGTTAAACCTTCTAAATTGGAATGGTCAGAAATAAAAAATAGTAATAAGTATTTCTATTCTGCACCATTTATGGTAGATACATTTAAAAACGATACTGCGGATTACTTATTATTTGATTCAAAAACACAGTTTTTAAATCCTTCGAACAGTATTGCAAAAACAATAACCGCAGATTCGCAACTTAATACTGACAGTGGTGTAAGGTACGTTAATGGACCTATTGATGTCGGTGAGAGAAATGTGACTAAAGACGGGGATATAGAAACTTATGGTTTAACCCTTTCAAAAAATTTAATGAAAGACTTAAAATTGAAAGATGGTGAAGTAGTTTACTTTAAAATTGAATAATTACGTAAAATGTAATATTTATAATAAAATGGAAATTATGAGCAATTTAAAAGTAGGTTCCGCAATTGATAACTTCTTAGGTAACAAAACGGTGAAAAATCTCAACGAAACTGGTACCGAACAAGAAGTATGTGATATGAATACGGGAGAATGTTATGTAATCCGTAGTAAAGACGGTTTGGTTGAAAGAATCAATAAAAAATACATTACCGAAGACGGTAGACAATTATTAAGAGATTAAGATGAAATTAGAGGATAAGTTACACGAAGAACTAATGAGATACCGTAGTATTAATAATTACGGTAAAAAATTCATTATGGAGCAAGAAGAAGTTGCACCTGACGCATTACCTGGTGGTTCTGATGAAGAAGTACCTGCCGTTGATGACATACCTGCAGAAGAACCTGTTGGTGATGCCCCTGTTGGAGATGCCCCTGTTGGAGACGCACCCGTTGAAGAACCTGCAATGGATTCTGATGTGGAGGAGATTGACATTACGGATTTGGTTACTATGACCCAAAACATTAAAAATGATTTGGATAACAGTAAATCTAACAATGATGCGGTTTTAGGTAAGATGGGTGACCTTTTCTCTAAATTAGATGATTTAGAGTCAAAACTTTCCCAAATGGACAGTGTGATTTCTAAAATTGACAACCTTGAAAATAAAGTTGAAACGATGAAAGAACCAACTCCACAGGAAAGACTCGAAATGAGATCATTGGATTCTTATCCGTTTAACCAAAAACCGTCGGACTTCTTCTCACAAAAACAACTCGATATGAAAGCGAGTGGTAAAAATGAGTATATAATCACTAAATCAGATATTTCGGATTATAACGATAAAGAAATGAGAGATTCATTTAATTTTAACCCTGACGAAGAAAATGAAGTTGAATGGTAATGTACAGTTCTTTTTAGAACTTCAATCTCAGTTGAGAATTTTACATTGGCAAACTAAAAGCCACGCAAAACATATCGCATTGGGTGATACCTATGATGTTTTGGATGGACTTATAGATAGTTTTGTTGAAACATGCATGGGTCTTCATGGAAGATTCATCTTAGAAGATGAAAATAAAACCCTAACAATCAATAATCTTTCTGATGTAGATATGTTAGGTATGATTAAGACAGTTAGGACTACCCTTCAAAAAATGGAAATAAATCCTGCAGACAGTGATTTATTGAATATAAGGGATGAGATGTTGGCACAGATTAACAAACTCTCTTATTTACTCACACTTAAATAATTTTTTTAATTTATTTTGACTTTTAAAGTCCGGGGGCCTTGACTCTCGGACTTTTTTTATGTATCTTTTATTTACACATAATTTAAATCGTAATAATATGAACAATTCAATTGACGCGATTCTTTCTCAGTACGAGAAAAATACGCAACCTGCCGCAAGCGGCAACAAAGTGTCGAGTGAAGATCGACTAAAAAAGTACTTCACAACTATCTTACCAAAAGGTTCAACCTCAGGTCAGAAGAGAATCAGAATTCTACCAACAAAGGACGGTAGTACATGTTTTAAAGAGGTTGAGTTCC
>Ga0102830_1000566_pt1 | contig 15652 bp, 18 predicted proteins | sample ColrivemetaGS703_FD_84511 | JGI IMG/M metagenome (GOLD analysis project Ga0102830, IMG submission 84511) | Estuarine microbial communities from the Columbia River estuary - Freshwater metaG S.703 | ecosystem: Environmental > Aquatic > Marine > Intertidal zone > Estuary | place: USA: Columbia...
TGAAGTTTTACTTCAAAAATATTTGGTTCAAAATTAAAGATGCCAATTGAACTCAACCTTCCTGAAAAAAGAAAAGATTTAATTTTAAATCAGATTTCGGTCGTAACAATTTTGGTATTAGCTTTGATAGGAATAATAATAAACATCACACAATAATATAGAATATGAAAAAAATAACTCTCTTACTCCTATTAATTTCTTCAAGTCTTTTTGCTCAAGAGCGTTTTGATAAAATCGATGCGTATTTGACATTATTAGAGAAAAACAACAAATTCATGGGTTCGCTTTCCATTCAAGAAGGGGATCAATTGGTGTTTTCAAAAGCGTATGGCTTGACTTCTGTTTTGGAAAATACCAAAGCTAATAAAGACACCAAATATAAAATTGGTTCCATTACTAAAACCTTTACTGCGGTAATGATCATGCAATTAATTGAAGAAAAGAAATTGCGTTTGGATACCAAATTAGCGCGTTTTTATCCCAAAATTCCAAATGCGGATAAAATTTCTATTTCTGATTTGTTGCACCATCGTACAGGAATTGTGGATTACATCAATGGTGATGCCGTAACCCAACAAAACATGTACAAAGTGCATTCGAAAGAAGAAATGATTCAAAAAATCACCGCTTACGAACCGCTTTTTGAACCAGGAACCAAATACGAATACAGCAATTCCAATTATAATTTATTGGGTTACATTATCGAAACTATTACCAAAAAATCATTCGCAGAAAATATCCAAATTCGAATCTGTAAAAAAGCGAATCTGCAAAATACTTTTTTCAGCTACGATAAAGTTAATTTAAAAAACAACGAAAGTTACTCCCATCTTTTTGATGGAGAAAATTGGGTACTAATTCCGGAATGGGAAAATTCTATCGCATTTTCAGCTGGTGCGATGACAGCAACTACTGCTGATTTAACTCAATTCATGCATGCGTTATTTGAAGGAAAATTGGTTAAAAAAACGTCGTTAGACCAAATGAAAGAAATCAAAGACGGTTATGGAAAAGCCTTGGTACAATTTCCTTTTGGAGAGCGTAAATTCTTTGGCCACACAGGCGGAATTGAAAGCTTTCGTGCTGTTGTAGGGTATTATCCTTCCGAAAAACTAGGAATTTCATTAATTGTAAATGGGGACAACTATGAAAGAAATGATATTATGATTGGCGTTTTAAGTATGTATTACAAAAAGCCTTTCCCTTTTCCAAGTTTTGAAAAAATTAAAATCGAAGAGATTCAAAAGTATTTAGGAACGTACGCTTCAAAAGAGATTCCATTAAAAATTACGGTTTCAGAAAAAAATGGTGAATTACTAGCACAAGCTACTGGACAAAGTTCGTTTCCTTTAACAGCAAGAGATAAAGACACCTTTATTTTTGCTGCCGGAGGCATTGAAATAGAATTTGGAGAAAATAATTTTATACTCAAACAAGGCGGAATGAAATTTAAGTTTGAGAAAGAATAAAAAAATTACAATTTCCTAGTAGATTCTCTTTTTCGCAACTCTGTTTTAATTACTACGGTTTGCGGTTGGTAAAATTCATCTTTCTCATTAAGTTTATGAATGAGTAATTCAGCAGCTTTTGCTCCAATTTCTGGTGCGTGCTGACTTACCGTTGATAAACTTGGAGTTAATCTTCTAGACCAAACACCATCAGCAAAACCAATTATATTTAACGATTCAGGAATTTTAATTCCATGTTTAAGTGCCATTTTATGAGCGGCAGTCGCACTGTGTTCATCCAAAGCAAAAATAGCATCCACAGTATTTGAAGTGATTAAAGCTTGTAATTTTGCATCAAAATTTTCAATTGAAGTTTCTATAATAACTACTTTTTTGTCAATGTCTCTGTCAGCATCAAAAAGAGCTTTGATGTAGCCATCATATCTTAATTTTCCAACGCTCAAATTTGGAATTGTAGACAATAAAGCAATTTTCTTACTACCCAATTGAATCAAGTGCGAAGTAGCATCATAGGCAGAATCAAAATCATCAACTACCACTTTATCACAATTAATACCATCAGCAACCCTATCAAACATCACTATTGGCGTTCCACTATTCATGATTTCTTTAAAATGTGTATACTCTTTTAAAGATTGTGTTTCTTCTGCTACAGCTACAATGAATCCGTCAATCGAACCGTTATTAAGCATGTCCATAACTTGTTGTTCTTTTAACAAAGATTCATTGGAAATTCCAGTAATTACATTATACCCTTTCGATAATGCTACTTTTTCAATACCACTAAATACTTTGGCAAAAAATGGATTCAATACATTAGGTATAATAACACCTAATGTTTTTGTACTTTGGTTTTTTAAACTTTTAGCAATACTATTGGGTTTATAATGCTGTAAAGCGGCATACTCCTGAATTTTAATCTTAGTAGCCTGACTAATTTCGGAACTATCACTAAGTGCTTTTGAAACCGTAGAAATCGAAACATCAAATTTTTGAGCAATTTGTTTAAGAGTCGCTTTTGCTTTCATATGTTAAAATTATATTTTTATTGACAACATGTGGATTGTCGTCCTTTTGTTTACGAGTTTTTGCTTACACAAACTTTTAGTTACTGGTGATTTTATAATATTAGTAATTTTTTAAAAATATTTCAACCAAAAACAACAAACAAAGAACAGATGATTGCTAAATTAGCAAATTATTTCTAATAACATTTGTTGATTTCTTGTAAAATTTAATTTGTAAAAATAGTGTATTTCTATATTTTTAAAAAATTTAGTTAACAATATGATGTGTAATAAATTAGAAATTATAATAATTTACATAAGAGATTTGCATTTCAAATAATTAATTGTACTTTTGCACTCCCTTAATTGGGAATGGAATGTTTAATTAAAATAAAAAAAACGTGGACAATTTAAGCTACAAGACAGTATCAGCTAACAAAGCGACGGCTCACAAAGAGTGGATCGTGGTAGATGCTGAAGGTCATAACTTAGGTCGTTTTGCTTCAAAAGTAGCGATGCTATTAAGAGGGAAATACAAGACAAGTTATACACCGCATGTTGACTGTGGAGATAACGTAATCGTTATTAACGCAGAAAAAATCAACCTTACTGGTAACAAGTTAGATGACAAAACGTACATCAGACACACAGGTTACCCAGGAGGACAAAGAAGTTTAACTGCTAAAGTATTGCAACAAAAGAACCCTGCAGCTTTAGTAGAAAAAGCAGTAAAAGGAATGTTACCTAAAAACAAATTAGGTGCTGAATTATTCCGAAATTTAAATGTATATGTAGGTACAGAGCACAAACATGCTGCTCAAACACCTAAAACCGTTAACCTAAACGATCTTAAGTAATGGGAGTTATTCACAAAATCGGTAGAAGAAAGTGTGCTGTTGCTCGTGTTTATGTTTCAGAAGGAACAGGTAACATCACAGTAAACAAAAGAGAATTTGCAAAGTATTTCCCAACACCTACTTTACAGTACAAAGTAATGCAGCCTTTAGCTATGACTGAAAATGCAGCAAGCTTTGATGTAAAAGTAAATGTTTATGGTGGTGGAACAACTGGTCAAGCAGAAGCTGTACGTATGGCTATTGCTAGAGCAATGTGTGAAGTAGATGCTGAAAACAGAGCTATTTTAAAACCAGAAGGATTATTAACAAGAGATCCTAGAATGGTAGAACGTAAGAAATTTGGTCAGAAAAAAGCACGTAAGAGATTCCAATTCTCTAAACGTTAATCCAATTTTCGTTCATTTATTATTGAATTTAAAAACACAGTTGTCGTTATTTCTTTTTATAAAAAGGAAATTAGTTTAGCATCTAAATGAAGCCTAAAGCCTAAAGCTTACTGCTTAAAGCCATCGGAACATTGCTAATCAACGGAACGTAAACTATTACAAAATGGCAAACAAAATAGACGTTAAAGAATTATTAGACGCAGGTGTTCACTTCGGACACATGACGCGTAAGTGGGATCCAAACATGGCTCCTTACATTTATATGGAGCGTAATGGTATCCATATCATCAATTTGTACAAAACAGCTGCAAAAATCGAAGAAGCTAACGAAGCTTTAAAGAAAATCGCAGCATCAGGTAGAAAAATCTTATTCGTAGCTACCAAAAAACAAGCTAAAGACATCGTTGCTGAAAAAGCAGCTGCATGTAACATGCCTTACATCACTGAAAGATGGCCTGGTGGTATGTTAACTAACTTTGTTACTATTCGTAAAGCTGTTAAAAAAATGGCTTCTATCGATAGAATGAAGAAAGATGGAACTTTCATGACTTTATCTAAAAAAGAGCGTTTACAAGTAGATCGTTTACGTGCTAAATTAGAGAAAAACTTAGGTTCTATTGCTGATATGTCGAGACTTCCTGCTGCATTATTTGTAGTAGATGTTAAAGCTGAACACATCGCAATTAAAGAAGCTCAAAAATTAAACATTCCAGTTTTTGCAATGGTTGATACGAACTCGGATCCACGTCCAATTGATTTCGTTATCCCAGCAAATGATGATGCTTCTAAATCAATCGATAAAGTACTTTCATTAGTTTCAACTGCAATCATTGATGGTCTTTCTGATAGAAAGTCTGACAAAGATGAGCAACCAGCTGCTGCTGAAGCAACTACTGAAACTAGTGCATCAAACGAATAAATACTATTATTAATTCCAAAATTTAAATTCCAAATTCCAAAACTAAATAGAAACGTAAAGTTGAACATTTAATAAAATTGGAATTTGGTCTTTGAGGTTTGGAATTTTTACATTTAAAAAATAAAAAATAAAGTTATGGCAAATATTACTGCTGCAGACGTAAACAAATTAAGAACCATCACCGGAGCAGGTATGATGGATTGCAAAAAAGCATTAGTTGAAGCGGAAGGTGATTTCGATTTAGCAATTGAAAACTTACGTAAAAAAGGACAAAAAGTAGCTGCAAACCGTTCTGATAGAGAATCTACAGAAGGTGCTGCAATTGCTGTTGTTAACACAGACAAAACTGCAGGTGTAGTTATCACATTAAATTGTGAAACTGACTTCGTAGGTAAAAATGAAGGTTTCGTGAAATTAGCTACTGATTTAGCTAACCAAGCATTCCAATTTACTACTAAAGAAGAATTATTAGCTTCTGATTTCAACGGAATCACTGTTGCTGATAAATTAATCGAGCAAACTGGTGTAATTGGTGAGAAAATCGAAATCGGTTCTTTCGAAAGATTAGAAGGTGCATTCGTAGGTTCTTACATCCACGCTGGAAACAAAATCGCTACTTTAGTTGCTTTATCAGCTAACGTTGCTGGTGGTGAAGAAGCTGCAAGAAACGTGGCAATGCAAGCTGCTGCAATGAACCCAATCGCTTTAAACGAAGCTGGTGTTGATGCTGCAATCATTGAAAAAGAAATTGAAATTGCTAAAGATCAATTAAGAGCTGAAGGAAAACCAGAAGCAATGTTAGATAATATCTCTAAAGGAAAAATCCAACGTTTCTACAAAGACAATACTTTAGTGAACCAAGACTTTATTAAAGATGGTTCTATGAGTGTTGCAAGTTATGTAAAATCAGTTGATGCTGGTTTAACAGTTACAGGATTCAAAAGAGTAGCTTTAGGATAATTTACTCTAAAACAACAAATACCAAAACCTCAATATTTTGTATTGAGGTTTTTTTATACATTTGCTTCATGAAAAACAATGATCCTCTTCATGGAAAAACACTTCAACATATAGTTGAAAGTTTAGTTGCTTTCTATGGATTTGATACACTTGGCGAATTGATTAAAATTAAGTGTTTTACTGAAAATCCATCAGTAAAATCAAGCTTAACTTTTCTACGAAAAACGGATTGGGCAAGAAAAAAAGTAGAAGAATTATACGTAAAAACTCTACCAAAATTTGAGCAAAATGAACGATAAAATGAGATGTTCGTGGTGCGAAAAAGATGATTTATATAGAAATTATCACGATAACGAATGGGGGAAACCTGTTTATGATGACGCCACCATCTTCGAATTTTTGATTTTAGAAACATTTCAAGCTGGCTTGAGTTGGTATACTGTTTTGGCAAAAAGAGAAAATTTCAGAAAAGCTTTTGATTATTTCAATGTTGAAAAAATTGCTAATTACAATCAAAGAAAACTAGATGAACTAGCAGAAAATTCAGGAATCATTAGAAATAGATTGAAAATAAAAGCAACCGTTTCTAATGCACAAGCGTTTATAAAAGTGCAGGAAGAATTTGGTAGTTTTTCAAAATACATTTGGGGATTTGTTGATGGAAAACCAATCGACAACCAACCTCAAACATTAGCTGAAGTTCCTGCTACAACAGTAATTTCAGACAAATTAAGTAAGGATTTAAAAAAACGCGGATTTAAATTCGTTGGTTCAACCGTGATTTATGCGCATATGCAAGCCACAGGGATGGTTAATGATCACGTTATGAATTGTTGGACAAGAAAATAAAAAAAAATGACATTATTATTAGTTTACTTATTTATTGCACTATTTATCTCATTTATATGCTCAATTTTGGAAGCTGTTTTGCTTTCAACTCCAGTATCTTATTTAAATATTAAAGATGAAAACGGAGAAAAATCGGCAAAAACTTTTTTAAAACTAAAAGCAAATATAGACCGTCCTTTATCAGCTATTTTAACCTTAAATACCGTTGCACATACAATTGGTGCAGCTGGTGTAGGAGCTCAAGCAGTAAAAGTTTTTGGCGAAGCCTATTTTGGAGTTATTTCTGCTGTTTTAACAGTATTCATTTTAATTTTTTCAGAAATTATTCCTAAAACAATAGGAGCAAGTTATTGGAGAAACTTAGCGTTACCATCTGGACAGTTAATGCATTATCTGGTGATAATTACTTATCCATCGGTTGTAATATCCGAATTGATAACACGTTTTTTTTCAAAAAAAGAAGCCAATTCTGTAAGTAGAGAAGAGATTTCTGCCATGGCAAATATCGGAGCTAAAGAAGGCATTTTTGATGAAAATGAAAATAAAATCATCCAAAATCTTATCAAACTAAAAATATTACGTGTTAATGAAGTAATGACACCAAGAGTGGTTATGGTATCTGCTGATGAAGACATGACATTGGAAGAATTTTTAGAAAACAAAGATTTCTTGTATTTCTCCAGAATTCCTATTTACAAAAAAAATCAAGAAAATATTACAGGTTATATTTTTCGTGAAAATGTGTTTGAAAAATTAGCAGAATCTCATGAAAATTTAACTTTAAAAGACTTGAAACGTGAAATAGTAACTGTTCACGATAACAAATTATTGTTTGATTTATGGAATTTCCTTTTAGGTAAAAAGGAACATATTGCATTAGTACTAGACGAATATGGCGGAGTAGATGGAATCATCACCATGGAAGATATTATTGAAACCTTGCTAGGGCTAGAAATTATAGACGAGAAAGATAGTATTTCTGATATGCGTGAATACGCCAAAGACCGTTGGGAAAAGAGAAAAATGAAATACAACAAACTAAACAATAATGACTAAAAGTTTAGAGCTAATATAAAATCTTCTCGATCAATTTCGACACAACCTAAACTCGCTAAATGATCGTTATAAATTTGACAATCCAAAAGGCGGTAATTTTCTTGTTCCAAATGTTTTGCCAAATGAATAAAAGCCACTTTGCTAGCATTGGGAACTTTTGAAAACATGCTTTCACCACAAAAAATGTGACCCAAATCCACGCCATATAAACCACCGACCAATTCCTCATTTTGCCAAACTTCCACACTTTTGGCTTTGCCTAATTCATGTAATTTACAATACGCTTCTACCATTTCATCTGTTATCCAAGTACCGGGTTGGTCTTTACGTGAAATCTTTTTACAATTGGTAATTACTTCTCTAAAAGCCGTATTAAATGTAACTGTAAACTGTTTCCGATTCAAAATATTTCGCATACTTTTCGAAATTTTCAAATCTTCAAAAAATAAAACCATTCTTTCTGGCGGACTCCACCACATAATGGGTTCATCTTCTTCAAACCAAGGAAAAATACCGCTATTGTAAGCCAACAACAAGCGCTCTGGCGACAAATCTCCTCCAATAGCAACAATTCCTTCATAAGAAGCGGTTTCGACTGGCGGAAAGTAAAGTTCTTTGGTTAGGAAATACATTTTTTTAGAAAATAGAGGATAGAAGTTAGAAAATAGAAGAAATCAAGTAAAGAACAAAGTCAAATGTCAATAACAATTGTTTTCACTTCGCTCAAATGTTTGCCTACTTCGTAGGAGATTCCTCGCAAGCTCGGAATGACAGCAAAAATAAAAAAATTCCAAATTCCAGTGAATGTCTACAAATAAGACTTTGGAATTTGGAATTTAATTATTGGAATTTACCTCAAGATTAGAACGGCAAATCGTCGTGTTCTTCTTCGTTAAAATTAGTTGCTGGCTCAAAGGCTTCTGCAGCTGGCATTGGAGGCATTTGTGGTGCCGCTGGTGCTTCTGCTTGCATTTTTTCGATACGCCAACCTTGAATAGAATTGAAATATTTAGTTTCTCCTTGCGGATTCACCCATTCTCTTCCTCGTAAGTTTATGGAAACTTTTACTTGTTCTCCTGGCGTATAATTGTTTAATAAATCCGTTTTATCTTGAGTAAACTCAATCAAAATGTGTTGCGGATATTGCTCTTCTGTAGTAACTACTAATTCTCTTTTCTTAAAAGTAGCACTTACTTGTTGTACTGGGTTGATAACCTTTACTCTTCCTATTACTTCCATAACTTAAAAAATTTATTGTTTGGCTAAAAGCACTTTCCAAGCGCTAATAGTGTCATTTTGATCTAAAAAATCTTTGGCTAATTGCTGTTTTTTCACTTCATCATCAGCACTTAAAACAGCTTTTACCGTAAAATTCGATTGTACAAAGATAGCAATTTCTTCTTCAGTTGGTATAGCTTCAATATTTCCTAATTTCCCTAAATCATTTCCATTAAAAATAGGACTTTCCTTTACGAAATTTGGAATAGAATCTAATCCAACGCCCAAAGTAGTTAGCGGTTTTTCTACTTCAAACATCCCAACATTAGAACGGGAATACCAATTAGCTCCCATTCGGGCTACCAAATCAATTTTATGCTGATCAATTAAACCGTCTTTATCCAAAACAGCTTCATTGATGTGAATTTTAACCACTTCGCAAATTACTAAATTTCCTGCACCACCTTGGTCACCCAAAGCAATCACATCATTCACTTTACATTCAAATTGCACCGGACTTTCCGCTACTCGAAACGGCTTTACAACATCAGAAGGCGACATAGTTAATCCCGATTTTAAAAACTCATTCACACCATCTGGATATTCTGTACTTGAAAGTGACATTTGTTGGACAATATCGTAATTCACCACATTAATCACTACTTCTTTTGTATTTTGAGCGTTAATCAACGTGTGTTTTACCGTGTTATTTCGCACTCTTCTTGCTGGAGAAAAAATTAGAATTGGTGGATTGGAACTAAAGACATTAAAAAAACTAAAAGGCGACAAATTAGGTGTTCCATTTTCGTCTAACGTACTAGCAAAGGCAATAGGTCTTGGCGCTACGGCACTTTGCAAATAGCCTTGTAATTTTACTGGAGAAATTGCTTTGGGATCAATCGATAACATGGTTCCATTTTTTACAAATATAACGCAATGATTTAAAAATTTATACCAAAAAAACGATTAGATATTAACAATTTACGAAAAGTAATTGGAAGCAATATTTTAAAACCCAATGGAAATTGCTTACATTTGAAACTATGAATTTAGGAACACAAATAGAAAAAATTGCTAGTTTCAAGCATTTGGAACTTTTAGCCAATCAAGTGGTTGAAGGTTTTATTTCAGGCATGCATAAAAGTCCGTTTCATGGATTTTCTGCCGAATTTGCTGAACATAAAATCTACAATTCAGGCGAAAGCACCAAACATATTGATTGGAAATTATATGCCAAAACCGATCGATTATATACAAAACGTTTTGATGAAGAAACCAATTTGCGCTGTCATTTAATTATCGACAATTCTTCATCGATGCATTATCCAAAATTGGCCAACAATCAAGAATTCTACGAAAATAAGATAGGATTTTCCGTTTTAGCATCAGCCGTTTTAATGAATTTATTGAAAAAACAACGCGATGCTATTGGCATTAGTATTTATTCCGACACTTACGAATATTATGCCCCAGAAAAAGGAAGTGAGCGCCATCACCGAATGATTGTAGACAAGCTGGAACAACTTATTGAAGCACCAAAAAACGTCAAGAAAACAGATACCGTAACTTTTTTACATGAAATTGCCGAAAACATTCATCGCCGTTCCATGGTAATTTTATTTACAGATATGTTCCAACACGAAAATGAAGAAAAAATATTCAAAGCCTTACAACATTTGAAACACAACAAACATAAAGTAGTTATTTTTCATGTTTATGATGAAAAAACGGAATTGTCTTTTGATTTTGACAATGCGCCAAGAAAGTTTGTAGATGTAGAAACGGGAGAAACTATCAATTTGTATGCAGAGAACATCAAAGAAGACTACGAAAAAGTAGCCCAAAACTATTTCAAAAAGATTGCCGACACTTGTATGCAGTACAAAATTCAGTATGTTCCTGTGGCAACGGGCAAAAATTTTGAAAAAATTTTACAAACCTATTTAATTGAAAAACAAAAGTTTGGCTAAACGACTAAAAAAAACTTTACTTTTTTTTGAAAAAAGATTTGGAAGATTGAAAAAGCGTTGTATATTTGCACTCGCAATTAAGCACTGGTTTGGTAGTTCAGTTGGTTAGAATACATGCCTGTCACGCATGGGGTCGCGGGTTCGAGTCCCGTCCAGACCGCCAGTAAAGAGGAAGCACTTCAAGAAATTGGAGTGCTTTTTTGCCCAAAAAGGTTATTATTTTTTGATGCTAGTTACGGTTAAACAAAACCTAACGTATTGAAAATAAAGATAGTTGTGTTGTTTATTCCCGAGCAATCGGGAGAAGGTTTAGTAGTTAGACCAATGAAAAGCTTTGCATTTATGCAGGGCTTTTTTGATTTTATAGTTTTTCAAAACCAAACCTTCCAATTCGCAATAAACACAAATAAGAAAACAAACAACAAGACCAAACTCACTACAACTTTTATAAAAGTAGATGCCAAAAGTCCTAAAAAAGAACCAAAAGCTGCTTTTAAGGCACGATTCCCATCATTGGTATAAATTAATTCCCCTACTAATGCTCCTAAAAAAGGCCCAATTACGAATCCTAATGGCGGAAAAAACAACCCAATTACCAACCCAATATTAGTTCCCCAAACACCGTATTTACTGCCTCCAAAATATTTTGTTCCTTTTCCTGGAATAATATAATCTAAAATGGAAATCACAACTACAACTAATAAAGTAATACCTAAAACCCAATAATTTACTGGAATTTCAGGAATAAAATACAATAACAACAAGCCTACCCAACTAACAGGTAATCCTGGCAATGCAGGTAACAAGCTTCCCGCAATACCAAACAACATACAAAAGAAACCCGCTAGCAATAAAAAGTATTCCATAAATATTCTTACTTTTGACATTTAATTATAACAAAGTTAACAGATTAATGAAGAACTTTCTAATTATTTTTTGTTTTGTCTTTTTATCTTCTTGTCAGCTTTTCGATAAAAAAGTGCCCGACGAGCAAGAACTGTTTCAACAAGAATTACAAAATATCAATTGGAATGAAGTCGACGCGTATCCAACAGTTGCGAATTGTGAAACTATTACTGACAAAGAAGCCCAAAAACAATGTTTTTTTGATTTTTTAGTCCAACATATTCAACAACGAATCAGCATTGATACTTTACATGTTTTGTATCCAGAAATTGATACCATTAGCGTAAAAGTTACCATTCAACCTGATGCAACTATTGCTTTTGAAACACTAAAACCTGAAGAAACCGTTTCGTACAATATTGCAATAATCGATAGTATTCTTCAAAACCGTTTATCTGATTTCCCAAAAATTGAACCTGCAATCAAACGTGGTATTAAAGTGAAATCGCAGTTTGTTTTACCGGTAATTATTAAAGTGGAGGAATAAGAAAATAGAGGTTAGATTTTGAAATTTATTTCCTGAAACTTCTCCCTTTCCAATTGTATTTACCAAACAACGAATACAACGCTACCGAAACACTAAAAAACGGATATAACAAACTACTCGCCAACACATATTGTAATTTCGATTCGAAGAAATTCACCGTTTTATAAAGCAAAATAAAATCGATTAGAAATTTCAATGCAACCAAAAGCATGAATACATTTTGGTCTAAAATTCCAATTAACCAAAGTAAAAAACTTAAAATCCAAGCCAAATTTCCTCCAAAAACTAACAAAGCCAAAAACTTTCCATAAACCGAAGAATATCCTGTACTTTTTGAAGCCCAACGAACACGTTGTTGGAATAATTCACTCCAAGCTGCAACTGGTTTTGTAGCCACAATACTTTCTTTAGCCAATAAAAATCCAACTTTCTCAGGCGCAACTGAAACTGCTTTTTGCAATAAAAAAACATCATCACCGCTAGCAATAGTTTCATTTCCTTGAAAACCGTTTAATTTTTCGAAGAATACTTTGGAATAAGCAAAATTAGCACCATTGCACATAAAAGGTTTTCCAATACCAAAACTTCCAATGGTAGCACCTTGTAAACTCAAAAAATCCAAATTCTGAAAAGCTGATAAAAAGCCACTTTTTGGAACATAACAAACACCAGAAGCTACCATTTCTACTTCATTTTCTTGAATATATTGATCATAAATCGTTAACCAATCTTTTTGAACCAAACAATCCGCATCAGTTGTTATAATCCAATCGTTTTTAGCCACTTGAATCGCCGTTTCAATCGCATCTTTTTTTGGCGAATTTGATTTTCGTTGGTTTTTAATTACCTGAAAACTGAACACTAAATCCTGAAAACTGAACACTTCTTCTGAGTCATCATCCACCAAAATCACTTCCACTAATTCCTTCGGATAATCTAACAATGAAATCGAATACAATAAATTGGGAAGATTTTCTTTTTCATTTCGGAACGGAACTACAATTGTAAAGGCTGTTTTTGGAACAACTACTTTTTTAAAAAACCGTTTTATTCGAAGAAAACCATAAATCAGTTGCCCAATGAATAGGAAATAAAGAAGAAAAATTATGCTTAAAATTACTTCTAACATAGATTTATTCTTTAGCATTGGGTTGATACTTCATCACAAAAAAACTTCCAATAACAACAGGAATTACCAAATTGAACAACCACATAACAGAAGTAATCGTAATCATTTTCCATTCTGGAATACCTAATTTTCCAAATAAAAATAACGCTATACTTCCTTTAATCGCCACATCCATCAAATGAATACTCGGAATTATCGATGCCAAAAAATACATCATAAAAACAGTTGCCAATGCCAAGGAATACGAAATTTCACTACCGAAAATAAGCAATAAAAAGTAAAATTGGTGCGCAAAAATCAAATAGCGAATGATTGAAAGTTGTAAAGTTGTAACATGAAAACCAATGGACAACTTTTTAATAGCTTCAATAATTTTTTGCAAAGATAAACCGTAAATCGAAACTTTTCGAAACTTAAAAATCAGAAAAACAACAAAAAGAAACAATACTAAAAATAGCAAATGCAACAACGAGAATTTGAAATTTAGCCAAAGCATAGTTTCGGAAACCGCAACACTACTGATTATAAAACCTAAAACTCCAAAAAAAGTAGTGACCATCATCTGTGAACTATTGCCAATGAAATTCAGAAAAATAATTTTCTTTATTTTTTTCTTATCAAAATATAAAGCTTTGGCTCCATATTCTCCAATTCTATTCGGTGTAAAAATCGATGCTGTTAGCGAACCTAAACTTTGTTTTGCCGCTTCTAAAAAGGAAATTTTAGTAAAACTACTCACCAAATGCTGCCATTTTAAAATTTCGAAAACCCAATTCAAAACCGAAAATAGCAAGAGAAAAAACAAACTTTTAATTGAGAAATAGTCAGAAATCAAACGCCAAGCGATTGCTTTTTCGCCTTGTAATTGGTTTACAATATAATACAAAGCACCACTCACTATCAAAAGTTTGACGAGAACTAAAAGGAATTGCTTAGCTTTGTGAGAAATTGCAATCATGGTTACAAAGTAACGAAAACTTTGCACTTGAAACTTGAAACTTGAAACAAAATAATTGGCAAACGAACGCATCATATTAGGAATCGACCCAGGAACCACAATTATGGGTTTTGGATTAATCAAAGTAGTCAACAAGAAAATGGAATTTCTACAGTTGAACGAACTCATTTTGTCCAAATACGACGACCATTATACCAAATTGAAAGTCATTTTTGAACGCACCATCGAACTTATTGAAACCCATCATCCTGATGAAATTGCAATTGAAGCGCCTTTCTTTGGGAAAAATGTGCAATCGATGTTAAAATTAGGAAGAGCGCAAGGCGTTGCGATGGCAGCCGGATTATCGAGACAAATTCCAATTACAGAATACGAACCCAAGAAAATAAAAATGGCGATCACCGGAAACGGAAATGCCAGCAAAGAACAAGTAGCCAAAATGCTCCAACAATTATTAGGTTTAAAAGAATTACCAAAAAACCTCGACTCGACAGATGGTTTGGCAGCAGCCGTTTGTCATTTTTTCAATTCAGGAAGAGTGGAAATTGGGAAAAGTTATTCGGGTTGGGATGCTTTTGTGAAACAGAATGAATCGAGAGTTAAAAAATAGTTTTCAGTCTCAGTACTGTAAACTGCGACTGCAACTAAATAGTAAAAAATGTCAGGAATATACATTCACATACCATTTTGCAAGCAAGCTTGTCACTATTGCGATTTTCATTTTTCTACTAATTTGAAGAAGAAAGACGAAATGGTTTTGGCATTAGCAAAAGAAATTGAAATGCGAAGCCATCCCATCACTGAATCAATAGAAACTATTTATTTTGGTGGAGGAACGCCTTCGATTTTGTCGGTTGAAGATTTGCGATTTTTGATTGATTCCGTTTATAAAAATTACAACGTAATCGAAAATTCGGAAATTACAGTAGAAGCTAATCCGGATGACTTGAATCTCGACTTCGCTCGATGTGACAATAATGCTGTGCCAGTTCGAGCGGAGTCGAGAACTATTTTTGAAGCATACAAAGAAATTGGAATTAACCGACTATCCATTGGCATTCAATCGTTTTTTGAAGATGATTTGAAGTTGATGAATCGCGCTCATAATTCGGAAGAAGCTAAAAAATGTTTGGAAATTGCTACTCAATATTTCGATAATATTTCCATTGATTTGATTTATGGAATTCCTGAAATGTCAAATGAGAAATGGTTGGAAAATATTGAAACAGCTTTGTCTTTTGGTGTGCCTCATATTTCGAGTTATGCCTTAACGGTCGAACCTAAAACTGCTTTGCATTCGTTCATTCAAAAAGGAATTATTCCTCAACCCGATGACGAAGTGGCTCAAGAGCATTTTCAAATTTTGGTCGATAAACTTTCGGAAAACGGATTTATTCACTACGAATTATCGAATTTTGGGAAAGAAAACTATTTTTCTAAAAACAACTCGAGTTATTGGTTGGGCAAAAAATACATTGGAA
>Ga0102830_1000569_pt1 | contig 15639 bp, 10 predicted proteins | sample ColrivemetaGS703_FD_84511 | JGI IMG/M metagenome (GOLD analysis project Ga0102830, IMG submission 84511) | Estuarine microbial communities from the Columbia River estuary - Freshwater metaG S.703 | ecosystem: Environmental > Aquatic > Marine > Intertidal zone > Estuary | place: USA: Columbia...
CAAGAACTTTACCGTTTCCATGATCACCTCAAATTAGCGCACTACGCCAACGCGGCCTGTGACATCGAATACAAGTTCCCGATGGGCTTCAAAGAACTCGAAGGCATCCACTCCCGCACAGACTTCGACCTCAAGCAACACGAACAATATTCTGGCAAAAAACTTCAGTTTTTTGATCCTGAGCTCAACCAAAGTTATGTGCCTTACGTGGTCGAAACTTCTGTTGGCCTAGACCGCATGTTCTTAGCAGTACTCAGTGCTGCCTACCAAGAAGAAACACTCGAAGACGGTTCTGAGCGCGTGGTGCTCAAAATACCAGCCGTATTGGCGCCTTACAAAGCAGCAATCTTGCCTTTGATCAAAAAAGATGGTTTGCCAGAAAAAGCCAGCGAAATCATGGCACAACTACAGCTCGAATACAGCGTACTCTACGACGAGAAAGATTCTATCGGCAAGCGCTACCGCCGTCAAGACGCCATTGGCACACCGTTTTCTATTACCGTTGATCACCAAACTTTAGAAGACCAAACCGTGACCATCCGCGACCGCGACACCATGACCCAAGACCGTATCAGCATTGCTGAACTAGAAGGCGTCATTGCACAAAAAGCAAGTTGGAAAAGCGTTTTATTGGGACTGCGCTAGTGAAAATATTTTTCATTTTAATGTTGGCGATTTGGACTTCTCCAATGAGCGCTCAATTCATTCTGAATCAAGAAGGAGAAGCCTTTGGCCTATTACCTTTCTTTAATGATAGCATAATTTCAGGGCAACACATCAAAACGATCGAGGGCTTTTATACCTATAAAAAAGGAAGCGAAGCATTTAAACCAAGTTCCGACATCTTTCGCTATCGCTTCAACGAATCTGGTCAACTCATTGCTAGCCTCGAAGTTTTGCAAAAAGGAACGACCAAAGACAGCATTTTTCATCATTATGCCTATTCCCCAGATGGAAAACTGAGTCTGCATCGCTTCTCGGCTTACGGAGGCGCATTATCGGAGCATTATACATATGATACGCTCGGTAGACTTACGGTTGTAGCGCTCTACAGAGACGTCTATGACCACCGCAAAGATTCCCTGATTTCTTCGGTCAAGATGCGCACCGAAACACTGCGCTACCATCAAGACAAACCTCAAGACTACACGCGCTACAACAATTACCAGAGGCCCTACATTGAAGTCACCAAATCGTTTGATAACGAACACTACCTCAAGAGTATCTTCAGTTATTACCGCATTTCTCAAAATAGCGAAAGAACAGATTTTAAATACGATCAAAATGGTTTGCTTTCTAATAAAGCCACTTTCATCGATAGCCTTGTTAGCCCAAAAGATGAATGGCGCTACCGCTATGACCAATGGGGCAATTTAATAGAAATGCACCGTTTTGAAAACGGCACTTTTTTGACCGATTACCAGATAGTATACGACTACAAAACGGGGTTTTTAGGCTCCGTAATCAAAAAAGACGTGCGTACTGAACAGCTCAGTATTTTGCGTTTTACCAACTATACCTACTTTCCAAAACATTAATTTAGGCTGTTAATTATTTCTTAAAATCTTTATTTTTAAGAACTTTGGCACAAAATTTAGGCACGCCTGACAAAACAATTTTTATGAGAAACCTTTACGCGCTACTTCTCTGCATGCTCACCATCTCGAGCGTTTCTGCACAACACGTCAACTACAATTCATCCAAATGGTTCTGGGGCCTCAATTATGGCGGCACTTGGCACAGCACTGACCTCGACTACGAGCGTTACAATGGCTGGGGACTTACCTTGGGGCGTTCTTACAATTACGACTACGGCCGAGGGCTCTCTTTTGACCTTCGCGGTCGCTTTTTAGCAGGCCAATGGTATGGGATATCCGATTCTATTTCTATACTGAGCCCAAGCGTTAATCCTGTGCTCAGTTCCTATTTGACCGGCAACAATCAATATGTTTACAATTTTAGGTCCGATGTCAGAGAACTCGATTTAGAACTCGTGCTGCATGCAGGGCGCCTCAGAGAACGCACTGGCCTCGATCCTTATATTTTTGGTGGTGTGGGCCTCACCTGGCAGCAAACATGGGCCGATCTCACAGACACCAACGGTATTTATGACTACAATAGCCTAGATTTAGCCACTCCAGCACAACAGCAGCTAGTTGGCACCCTAGATGATATCTACGAAACACGCTTAGATGGTTTACAAAACAACGAGTGGGCGGTCAACTGGATGCCGAGTCTTGGATTTGGCTTGGCTTATCACAAAGGACGTTTCAGCATCGGTATCGAACACAAAACAACCTTCACAATGGCCGATTCATTTGATGGCCTTACCCAAGCCAACCCTCGCCTTAGAAACGACTGGTATCATTATACTTCTGGCTTTTTTCAGCTCCATTTTAAAGGAAGAGAATCAAAACCAGTACCTATCCGCGACTACCACCCACCGGTTACCAATATCTCCAATTTCACGCAAAATTGTCCGCAACCTGTCATCAGTGTTGTTGGACAACCACAAACGAGTGTTTCGGTTACGAGTATTTTATTGCGCTTTGACGTCGCCAATGTCAATAGCGCCCAAGAAATACAACTCACCAATCAATTGAACGAATCCTTACCCTTTAATTTCAATGCGCTAACAAGAAGAGTAGAAGCGTTGGTGAACCTACTACCAGGTCTTAACAGATTTACAATTACGGCAACAACTGCGTGTGGAACCAAGATCCAATCGGTTCAGATAGAACAAGTTGCTTGCCAATTACCCACGGTTCAAATCATGAATGCAGGTGGAAATAACACAACGGTGCAGCAAGCCACTTATGCACTCAACGCAACACTCAGTGGGCATTTGAACAACAACCAAATTCAGATTTTGCACAACGGCATGTCGGTGAGTGGCTTCAATTTCAATACTAATAACGGCTTGTTGCAACGCAGCATCAACCTCACACCAGGTGCCAATAGCATTCGCATTACAGCCACCAACGATTGCGGAAGTGCCTTTGATCAAATTACCATCAACTACGACGACTGCCGCACACCACAACTGAGTTGGCTGCAACCAAATGCGCCGGGTACCACTACCAATCAAGGGTCGTTTACCTTGAGTGCCCAACTAAATGGCAGCACGCAAAATGGTCAATTATTGGTATTGCACAATAACATCCCGATTAATAACGCTCAACTTATTGGCAACAAAATAAGCGCCAACCTTACCCTCACCCCAGGGCTCAATAATTTTCAGGTGCGCTACACCAATCCGTGTGGCAATGACCAAATCAATAGTTCGATTAATTTTCAAAATTGCACCCCACCTTCTATTGCATTAACTAGCCCTGCCATCAATAGCACGCTCAATAATGCGGCTTTACGCCTGCGTGCAACTGTCTTGAACGTAAACAACCGCAACAACATCAAAGTCATTTTCAACGGAATTGAACAAACGGCCTTTACGTTCACCAACAACGCGCTCGAACTCAATGCGCAACTGCTAGCGGGCATCAATACCCTGACCATTACCGCTACCAACGACTGCGGATCTGATGTCGAGACCTTTACGTATACTTTTGACGATTGTCAGGCGCCTACTATCAATGTATTGGGCAATTGGAACAACAATTCAAGTAATTCACCACTTGTAGTGACCAATAGCGCCTTTCCACTTTCCGCCACTATTCAAAATATGCCTAGTCAAAATGGCTTGAGCCTCACCAATAACGGCTCGCCAATTGGTTTTACGTATGCTTTGAGTAATCTCAGCACGGTACTTCAATTACAACCTGGCCTCAATCAAATCGTCTTGAGTGCTGTTCGCACCTGCGGTCAGGTGACCAAGACCATCTTCATTCGCTACGATAACTGCACCCCTCCATCGCTTACCCTTCTTCAACCAAGTGCAAGCGGCACCACTACCAATGTATCAAACTTAAACCTCTTGGCCAATGTGAGCAACATCAGCAATAGCCAAGCTATCCAAGTCAAATTAAATGGAGCTAACGTGCCCTTCTCGTTCATTAACAACCAAATCAATAGCGCTTTGAGCTTACTTCAAGGTTCGAATCAAATCAGTATTCAAGTCACCAATGCTTGTGGTACCGACAACGAGAATATTCAAATCACCTACACACAGTGCCAGGCGCCTCAAATTACCACAACCGCCGTTGTTCCGAACGGGGCAACGACAAGTGTGAGTAATTTCACGTATAGTGCTACCGTTGCCAACACCTTTGCCAACCAACTGCAGTTTACCCTCAACGGACAAGCCCAGAACTACAGCTTCAGCAATAATGTTCTGAGCGCGAACCTCACCTTACAACCCGGAACAAACGCGATCAACTTAGTTGCGACCAACACCTGTGGCAGCGATATCGAAAATTGGACAGTCAATTACGAACCATGCAGTGTGCCACAGATCAGTAACCTGAGTCCTGCTTCGAATATGCAAAGTGCTGATCAGATGGTCAATCTGAGTGCGCAAGTATCTCAAATCACCAACGCCAATCAGTTGAGTTTATTACACAACGGCGCGCCCATTGCCTTCAATTTCCAAAATGGCGCACTAACGGCCAGTGTTCAACTAGCTCTTGGCAATAACGTACTCACCTTGAGCGCTGCAAACAACTGCGGTTCGGACCTCCAGACCTGGAACTTGTCCTACGTGCCTTGTATCGCACCACAAATAGCTATTGCCAATAGTGCTTTAAACGGAACAACCGTTGCTACTTCTGCATTCGCTCTAAGTGTACAAGTGACTGCGCTGACCAGTGAGCAAATCATTTTGTCCTTAAATGGGCAAGGAGGCCAAACATTTACCCTCCAAAATCAGACCTTGAGTGCTTCTTTGAATTTACAGCCTGGCCCGAATACGATTGTCATCCAAGGTAAAAATGCCTGTGACCGAACCAGCCAAACCCTCAACATCAATTACGTACCATGTGTGGCACCGCAGATCTCCTTTGGGCAAGCTGCAGGGGCAAGTACCAATCCTGTTTTTCAATTCAGTGCTACTGTAAGCAATATTTCTAGTGCTCAAAATGTCAACTTATTATTGAACAATGCGGTAGTTCCTTTCAGTTTTCAGAATGGCAATATATCGGCAACTTTGCAACTGAACAACGGCGCCAATTTAGTGACTTTAGCTGCACAAAATAATTGCGGTGTTGCCAGCGAAAATATCACCTACAGTTACACAGCGCCTTGTGTACAACCCAGCGTTGACATCACGAGTCCTGCGGCTGGCTTATTCGGTCTCAGTAATCCAAATGTCATTGTGACGGCAACAGTAGCCCAAATCAATGATGTTTCCGGAATTCAAGTATTGAACAACGGTATTGTTCAGTATGGCGCCACGCTCATTGGCAATCAATTGAGCATTCCTATGACATTGCAAGCAGGGATCAATAATATCAGCATTACAGCTACAAACATTTGCGGAACGGATACAGAGGTAAGAGAAATTCGCTACGAGCCTTGCGCCATTCCACAAGTCATTTATAACATGGATGCCAATGGCCACACTACCAACCAGTCCATTTTTACCTACAACGCTCAAATTGTGAATTATACGACCAACATGACCGTGACGCTCTCCATGAATGGCGTTGTGCTCACTGGCTACAGCAACAACCTCGGGAATATTTTAGCTGAAGTCAGTCTAATCCAAGGCCTGAATAACCTCACCATCACCGTTACGAATGATTGCGGTACTTTAACCGACACTTATCTTGTGACTTACGACGGTTCGGGAGGCGACGGTCTTATGACCAATCCAAATGGCAACAAGCAATCTGAAGGTAAAGAAGACTCATTTGGTACACCTTCAAAAGTAAATACACCAACAAGTCCAAAACCTACTCCAGCACCAGTAACGCCAAAACCAACACCTGCGCCAACCACACCCAAACCGGTAACGCCTAAACCAACGCCTGCGCCAACAACACCCAAACCGGTAACGCCTAAACCAACGCCTGCGCCAACGACACCCAAACCAGCAGCCCCAAAACCGACTACCAGCCCTGCGCCAAAACCAACGCCGGCACCAACACCAACAAAGCCGGTGACTCCAAAACCAAGCGCTCCGGAGGCGCCTCCGAAACCAAAACCAACCAATGAAAATACAAACACTAAAGGAGGAGGTCGCTAGACCTCCTTTTTTGTGCTCAAATACTTGGGGCTCTGCTCAAATCTTCCTATATTCGCAAACTTAAAATTGAACACAAATGGCATTAATTGGTAAAATTCGCGCAAAATCTGGTTTACTCGTAGCAATGATTGGTATTGCCTTATTGGCATTCATCCTTAATGACTATCAAAGTTTATTTGGTATTGGTGAGGGTGAATACGGTATTGGTCTTGTTTTTGGTGACAAAGTAGACCCCGCAAGTTACAGCATTGCAAGTGCGAAGTTCCAAGAACAGGAGCGCAACCAAGCTGCACAAAACGGCAAAGAATTTACCGAAACTGACATGGAAGCAGCCAGTGACAAAGCCTGGAACTTCATGGTAGACTCTACCATTCTCAGCAAGGAATACGAAAAATTAGGTATCAGCGTAACAGACCGCGAACTCGATTCTTATTGGTATGCCAAAGATGGCTTCAACGTCATCCAAGACCTCGCTCAGTTTTTCACAGACTCACTCACCGGTATCCAGACACCACAATCCATAGAAAATGGCCGTGTCAAGCTCAAAGCAACCCTTGACAACCTGAAAAAATCGAAAGAGGCGCAAGCAGTTGAGCAATGGAATGGTTTCAAAGCCTACCACACCGATCGCCGCAAAACCGAGAAGTACTTTGGCTTACTCAAGCAAGGTGTTTACGTTACCGACCTCGAAGCCGAAGATCAATACTATGCCAACAACGAAAAGAAAACGATTTCTTTCGTGGTACGTCGTTATACTGAAATCTCTGACGCCGACATCAAAGTTTCTGAATCAGAATTGAAAACTTACTTCGAAGAACACAAAGGCGACAAAAAATACCTAGTGCGCAATGCGAGCCGCGATGTCAAAATGTTTGATGTCAACATCCGCCCATCTAAAGCAGATTCTACGGTCTTTACCGCCAAAATGAACACGTTACGTGCGGGCTTTTCTGCCAGCACCAATGACTCTGCTTTTGTAGCTAAAAACAGCGAAACTCCTGTTTATTTCAGCGACAAACGTGCCACTTCAGTTCCAGAAGGGCACCCAAAAGCAGACCGCTACCAAACCTACCCAATGAGCTTAGACACCATTTTCAAAACTGCTGCATTAGGTCAATTAGTGGGCCCTTATGTATCTAAAGAAAAAATGGTGTTATCAAAAGTGATTGGCTTTACTCCTGCTAGCCTCAAAGCTCGTCATATCTTGTTGTCTACCAACAATTCCAAAGACGAAAAAGTGATTGCTGCAAAGAAAAAAACAGCAGATAGCCTGGTTAAAATCCTCAACAAAACCAACTGGGATGCCATCACCAAACAATACTCCGAGGACCCAGGATCAAAAGATAAAGGTGGTCTCTACGAAGACTTCCTCGAAGGCGACATGGTCAAAGAATTTGGTGCCTACTGTGCCACAGCTCCAATCGGCAAAGTTGGTGTAGTGAAAACAGATTTTGGTTTCCATATCATCGAAGTACTCGATCGTTCTGCAAGTAAGTTCCCATTACTCGCCTCTGTTTCCGTGACTTTCAAGCCATCCGACGAAACAGTTGCCAACATGGAAAGCGAAGTCAATGGCATCCTCATGAAACTTGACCGCAAAATCTCTAAAGAAGAAGATCCATTCAAAAAAGCTGCTCTTTTCGACACCATCGTAACGCGCGCTAACTATGCACCACGCGTGATTCAAATCGAAGACAAAGCGCCAAAAATCTATGGCTTTACTACCACAATGGCCCGCGACCGCGTGCTTGAAATGGCTTATGCCGAAGACGCAACCGTTGGCTCCATGACCCTCTCCCCGATCCGCGACAAAGAAAAATATGTGATTGCCATGATCAGTGCTATTCGACCTGAAGGTGAACCACTCTTCGAGAACATTCGCGCCCAAATGGAAAGAGAACTCATTCAAGAGAAAAAAGCAAAACGTTTCATGAACCAAATGGCAGGTAAATCTTTGCAAGCGATTTCAAAAAGATTCAACACGCCGGTCATTGATGCAGAAGTAACTTTCGGTAACCCACAAATTTCCAATGCGGGCTACGAACCCACTATCATTGGTAACTTGTTCTCAGGAGCCTTAAAGAATGGCCAGCGCACGCTCCCACTCAAAGGCGAAACAGGTGTTTACGTGATTCAAATCAAAACAAGCACCAAAGCTCCTGCCACTACCAACTACCAAGCAGAAAAAGACCAAATGATCCAAGGTTTAGCCAATCAAGTAGAGGGCCAAGCAATGGGTGGTTTGCGTAAAAAAGCTGCAGTTGTAGACAACCGCAAGCTCTCTGAACTCGGCGTCCGTTTGTAACATGACTAAAGCCGAAATTCGCACGCACTACAAAGCAAAGCGAGCTCAGCTAAGCCCATTTGACATCACCAAAATCTCAGCACAAGTACAAGCACTTGTGCTGGATGCTCTTCCTTTGTCTTCTAAATACGTCAGTTTGTTTTTGCCCATTGAAAGGCAAAAAGAAATCTCTACTTATGGCTTACTAGAAGACATCATTCTCAAAGGTGGCCACCCAGTATTATCCAAAGCAAATTTCAAAGATCACAGCCTTACACTGTACCACTACGAGCACCCCAATCAATTAGAAATAAGTGCTTTTGGCATTCCCGAGCCTAAATACGGCCGAACCTTATTAGCCAGCAAACTAGACTACGTGTTTGTTCCATTATTAGGACTGAACTCAGAAGGGCAACGTGTAGGCTACGGCAAAGGTTTTTACGACCGCTTGCTCAAGCAGTGCAAGCCAGATTGCCTGTTTATCGGATTGCATCTTTTCGATGAGTTTGTGTCGATTTCAGACTTGCACAACGACGATATACCGTTGCACCTGTGTTTTACGCCCGGAGGTATTTATGATTTCAGAAAATAGCAACCAAGGCAAGTTTCATTTACTGGCCATCTTTCTGATTCCGGCAAATTTAGTGTCGCTATTTTTGTTGCCTACCTATTTATGGTGGGTGAAAGGCCTGATCTTAGCAGGATCTGCTTTGTTTACTTTTTTGATTTTGAAGAAGACTTCTTGACCCAAACGCCGTCGGCAACAAAGTTCAATTCTATTTTTGGGGCCACAATTTTATCAATTTCTGATTGAGGCGCTTTGGCATCTTCTAAAAAGTGTTTTTGCAGCTCTACAGAAAGGGTATCGTAATAGGCACGTCCATGAAAATAAGCAACAGAGTTGATCTCGGTTGCGGGTGGAATAAGAAAGTGGTCTTTGAAACGCACACGAATGAGATCTCCGTTGCTAGGCTGTACATTGACCCAACAACCAGCGCTCTGACAAACACCTACAAGCGGTGCCGAAAAGGTAAATACATCGTTGGTGGGCTGTGCTTTGAATTTCAAGAGCATTGCGTCGAGCGTAATAGCTTGAGTGCTATCGACAGCAACTGGTCCGTAATGTTTATAGGCTATTTTTGAGGTTGTGCAACTTGTAAAAAACAAGCAAGCCGTAGCCAAAGGAAGAATGAATCTTTTCATGTTGAAATAAGGATCGGACTAAAAGTTTTACTGGAGATAGGTGTCAAAGAATGTTCCGAGGTCGTAACTGCGGTCATCTACTTGGACATTCGCAATTTGATTGGCGCCTAAAAAACGCAAAATAACGCGTCGTGAATTGGCATCATTGGTAACCATATGAAAAGTGGCAACATGTGACTTGGCGTCGAAATCGACCGTAAACATGTTGGTGTAGTATTTGGCATACATAACGACGTTTTCTTCGGTAACCTCAGCTGGAAGTGTCAGTTTGATGTGGCCAGTAGCGACTCCACCCTGAAGTTCAGCTTTATTTTTAGCGACAGCGCTGAGCGATTTTTGACCAAAAACAAGCAAATTGAGCCCGAGTGCCAAGACAAGAAGAGGTAGTTTTTTCATAGTGCAAACTTTAGATAAGCATAAAACTACAAAATATTTCAATATTTTGGTCCTGTGATTGATTTAATCTTAACGCACCAAAATCTTTTTCCCGAAGCTGGCTGCGACGAAGCTGGCAGAGGATGCCTGGCTGGTCCCGTTGTTGCAGCTGCCGTTATCCTCGACCCTCAAAAACCAATTGCAGCACTCAATGATTCCAAGCAATTAAGTGCCAAAAAGCGCGAGCAGCTCCGCGAAGAAATTCAAGATAAAGCACTTTGTTTTGGCATCGGGATTGTCGATCACACAGAAATTGATCAAATCAACATCCTCAATGCAAGTATTCTTGCCATGCACCGAGCACTAGAGCAGCTGCAAACACAGCCTGCCTTTATTTTGGTAGACGGCAATCGCTTCAAGCCCTATATGCAAATCCCGCATGAATGCATGGTCAAAGGAGATGCGCGGTTTGCAAGTATTGCGGCCGCCAGTATCCTTGCTAAAACAGAACGCGATCGCATCATGGCCGAACTCCATCAGGGGCATCCGCATTATTGCTGGGAACAAAATCAGGGCTACCCAACGCCTGCTCACCGAAAGGCGATTGCGCAGTTTGGACCAAGCCCTTATCACCGCATGACATTTCAATTATTGCCTCTAGACCATCAACTTGGCCTTTTTGACTAACTTTGAAAGAAAACACATGCGTCAACGTCTTGTCCTACTTTTTCTTGGTCTTGTAGCAGTTGGTTGGATCATCTATAGCTCCTACGACCTACTCTCCAACGAAAATCTCGTGGATTTCAGGCATTATTTTAATGCCAAAGACCAAAAGGTATATGTGGTCCAGGATCCAAAAGCTCTCGATTGGGACAACGAAAGTATCGTGAGCACCTCTTTCAATAAAGACTTATATTATTCCATTTTAAAGCACAGCAAAGCAAAAGAGAACCTTACTTTTTACTTTTCCGCAACACATACCAAAATATTAATTGAACAAAAGGGCTTCTGGACAAAAAGTGAAGTGGAGGCCTTGCTTCAAAATGGGCTATTTGCTTTACAAATGGGTAAGCTGAAGCAATTCCGTTACGGTAAATTAAATGGTCAATTCAATAGCAATCAACTCCTGATTTACGAAGGCGAACTACCTGCCGCCGAAGCCAATCAACTAAAGGTAAGTGCAAAAGCGAGTTATGCCTGGTTTACTTGGGGTGCTCAACAAAAAATTCAACTCACCGAAACTTATTGCAAAAAAAATTCGCGCTACCGCTATGTCAAATACGAAAATCCGAATCCGGCTATTCGCAAATTAGATGACCAAGCGCTTTTTGCCGGCGTTGTGCCGGATTTTTTCAGGAGCTACTATTTTTACGAAAAAACCTACGCCCAACAGCTCGATCCAGCTTTCGCCAAAAGCCCTTGGTTCAAGTGTATCGATAACGGTTTTGTGCATCTCAAACAAGACAGCAACAGCTTAGTCATTTTTGATTTTCAAGAAAATTCACATCCGATACAAACCTTCAACGAGTACTTTAGAAAAGAAGAACTCAACACAGAAAGTGCGACCTACAACAACTTACTATTTTCTACCCTGATCAGCGATCACAAAACAACGTGGCATTTGGCCGTTTTTGGGCAATTTGGCTTTGCAAGCCCGAGTAAAGCACTATTAGATCAAGCGCTGGCTGCAGCAAGCTTAAGCCAAACGCTTTCGCAAGATGAAGCCAAAGCCAAGCGCTATTTTGCCAACATGCCGAGCAAGGTCAGTGCAAGATGGATCGATGCCAATCAAAAGAAAACCATTACGCTACTCGGCAAGCAAATCGTTGAGGCAAGTTATCAAAAATTAGCAGCTCAAGACCTTCAAGAGCAAGATAAAATTCGGGATTACTTTGTGATGAACCCTGGCTTTAGAGTCTTGCGCTTTGCAGCATTTGCTGAACGAGGGAATGTCATTGCACTCACCGAAAATCACCAATTAGTTGGGTACATTAATGGTTTGCGCAAATGGGATAAACCACTCACTCAGGAAGTATTAGACCTTTATCAAATTGCCGCATATCCCCAACTCATTTGTGTTCAGTTTGAACACGAAGCCCAGCTATTTGATAAAACGGGCCGCCTCGTTTATCGCCTGACACACGAACACGGTACCCGCATTCAAGTACTCGACAACAGGGGTAAAAAAGAATTTGCTTGCATTGGCAGTTCCAATAACCTACAGTTGTATTCGGAAACCGGAGGATTGATCAAGCAGTTGAATATGGGAGGTGCCATTCAGCAAATACATGGTTTCAAACAAAGTGGCAAAATGTATGTCAGTATTTTAACGGACAAACAACACAATATCATCGAACTCAGCAAAAGAAAAATTGTACTCAAGCAAAATACAGATTCTACCTATGTTTTAGTAGGAAACAACCAGAGTGCTTTTGCCGTCAAAATCGCACAAACTACAGCGACAATTTTATCTTTGAACGGTCAGAAACAATTTGAAGTACCGAGTCGCGTTGAATGCATTGGATCGTATATGCAAGGTGCCAATCACATCCTCGTCTTCAAACGCAACAAGAGCCTATTTGCCTATAATGCGAAAGGTCAGCGCGTATGGGAAAAGACGCTCGATGCCATCGAGCTTTCTGAATTGACGACTTTTGTCGGGCCAAATCAACAAACCGTACTCGGTTTAATTGATCCGGTAGGCAACCAAATCTACCTTCTCGACGACTTAGGACGTGACCTCGACACAGATGAACGACACGGAGAACAAGAAGTTCAGCTCAGTGCCTTTGGAAACAATGCTTATTCGATTACGACGTTTTTAGGAAATTACATTATTCAATACAATAAACAATGAAAAAACTAACCTGGTCCATTTTACTGCTCCTGAGCACTTTTCAAGTCAAAGCCCAAGCTTATTTAGGTTTCGGCTCGAGCAATTACGCAGGTGCTTTAGGCAACATTGTCAACCCTGCATCTTTTGTCGATGGCCGTCAAAAAATGGACTTGGCCTTGCCCGCTCTGAACTTCTTTACGTATCAAAACTTTGGATACTTCAACGCTGACGCTATGCGCACAGAACAAGGCAACGGCGGTTATTGGTGGGCCAAATCGTTTACGGATACGGCAATACTCAATTCTTGGGCCTACCCTTCCTCTACGTTTATTGACCGACTGATCGTTCACAATTACGATGCGAGTTCAGCTGGTGTGCTCGGAGCAAATATCAACTTTAGGCTCGATCTATTCAATTTGGCTTTCCATATTGGTGAAAAGCGCTCACTTGGTATCTATGCCAACTTGCGTTCGATTACCAACGTCGATAACATGGATCCAAAATTGGCCGTATTGTCAGAAGAAGGTTTGGAATACCCCGCTTTGTGGAACACGCAGCTCAACGAAGAACTGGTCAACGTCGATCACATGACCTGGAGTGAAATTGGTTTCAATTACAGCCAAGTACTCATCGACAACAAAGAGCACTTCTTGAAAATTGGTGTGAGTCCAAAAGTATTGCTCGGTTTTGCTAGTGCTTACGTGCACACCAAAGATTTCAGTTACAACCTCATCAACGAAGACACCTCTCAGTATTTAGCAGGTACTTTTGATTACGGATACTCCAAAGAAGTGGGCGATTTTATTTCTGATGGAGTGGATGGCCTTATCAACAGCAATAATATTGGCAGCTACCTAAAGCCAGGTTCCATTGGTTTTGGACTTGATGTTGGCGCGGTCTATGAATGGCGACCAAACTACGCTAAATACAAATACGACATGGACGGCAAGACCGATCTATGGATGCGCAATGAAAACAAATACAAAGCCCGCGTCGGATTTTCCATCCTCGATATGGGTGCTATGAAATTTACAAAAGGTGGCTTGAGCCGCAACTTTGTGGTCAATTCAAGTTCACTTTTTGATTTACATCGCTTTGAAAGTTCAACGGACCTCGAAACCTTCGATATGGTGATCGATTCGTTGATCAATGAATCGAGTGCCGCTAACAATAGCGAATGGGTTTCTTTGCAAGACCCGGCACAAACCTACCGCATGCGCACGCCAACTGCCATGTGTTTACAACTAGACTACCATCTCTGGAGCTACTTTTATGTCAATGCCACAGCTATGGTCAATATGATTCCTAAAAACAAAGACACAAAAGTCAATGTAGCTAGCCAATTTTCTTTGACGCCAAGTTTTGACAGCCCGTATTTTGGTCTTTATTTCCCGATTGCCTACAACAAATACAGCGGCTTGCGCACAGGTTTGGCTACGCGCATCGGCCCCGTCATTCTCGGTATGAACGACATGAATTTACTGCGTGCTAAAGGCGAGATCAGCGGCATCGACTTTTATGCAGGCCTCCATCTACCTATCTTGTATCACCGAGTGAAAGACAAAGACAAAGACAAAGTATCTGACAAAATGGACGAGTGTAAAACTGTACCAGGTACTTGGGCCTTCTTGGGCTGCCCAGACACCGACGGCGATGGCATCCCAGACTCCGACGATGTTTGTGTCACAGTTCCAGGTCTTAAAGAATTCAAAGGTTGCCCAGATACAGACGGCGACAAAATCACCGACAGCGAAGATGCCTGCCCAACTGTTGCTGGTCTTAAAGAATTCAAGGGCTGCCCTGACACCGATGGCGACAAAATCATCGATAGCGAAGATGCCTGCCCGACGCTTGCCGGAGTTGCAGCACTCAAAGGTTGCCCAGACCGCGACGGAGATGGCGTAACAGACGCAGAAGATGTATGCCCGGATAACGCAGGGCCTAAAGAAAATCAAGGTTGTCCAGACCAAGACAACGATGGCCTATTTGATTTCGTAGACAACTGCCCTCAAGTTGCCGGCCCGAAAGAAAACCAAGGTTGCCCATGGCCTGATACCGACGCCGACGGCTTGCTCGACAAAGACGACGAGTGTCCGAACCTTGCTGGTCCGAAAGCGAATAAAGGTTGCCCATACAAAGATTCTGATAACGACGGGCTCCTAGACAAAGATGACGATTGTCCAAATACGCCAGGTCCGAAAACCAACAAAGGCTGCCCTGTGATAGAGCAAGCGGTCATCGAGGTGCTCAAAACTGCCTTCGATAACCTCGAGTTCGAAACCGGCAAAGACATCATTTTTGAATCTTCTAAGCCATCACTCAACGAGCTCGCAGAAGTACTCAAAAAGAAAACAACCTGGAAACTTGAGATTTCAGGCCACACCGACAACGTCGGCGATGACAATGCAAACCTCGTTTTATCTAAGAAACGTGCAGAAGCATTGAAAGCTTACCTCATCAGTCAAGGTGTAGAAGAAGCCAGACTCATCACGAAATACTTTGGTGAAACCAAACCAATTGCTACAAACGATACACCAGAGGGGCGTCAGAAAAACCGCCGCGTCGAGATGAAAATCGTTTTTGAATAAGCAACGCATTCCATTGAATCGAAAGGGAGGCCAATGTGCCTCCCTTTTTCATGTTACGGCAATGTTAACGAATGACAGTTGCTTATTAACGCTTTATTAATCTTTGATTAATGTAATCGTCAAGATACAACTTGACCTTTGCATGAACAATTAAAAAGATATAATGAAGTTTTTTGCCCTTTCCATTACGCTCGCATTTCTAAGCTTTTCTACG
>Ga0102830_1000570_pt1 | contig 15611 bp, 9 predicted proteins | sample ColrivemetaGS703_FD_84511 | JGI IMG/M metagenome (GOLD analysis project Ga0102830, IMG submission 84511) | Estuarine microbial communities from the Columbia River estuary - Freshwater metaG S.703 | ecosystem: Environmental > Aquatic > Marine > Intertidal zone > Estuary | place: USA: Columbia...
AGAAGGCAACTTTAATACACTTACAGCAAGAGCAACGATTGCCGGCGGGCAAGTTATTTTAGAAGCACGAGAAGAAATCAACAGTGATCCGCAAACAACTGCCTTAGGTCAACTGACTTTAAATACAGGAACGTTTGCTGTTGGTGTAACTACTGGCTTACCCGGTGCTGGTAAAGAAATGATCTTTACTCCGGACAGTTTGTATTTGCCTGTTCGAATTGAACACGAAACAGACAGCAACTTTGTTATTAGAACTAGTGACTATAATGCAGGCAATCCTATCGTTAATGATTTTACATTCGGTATTGATGGTAGCTTAACATCGACTACATTTAACGGAACACTAAAAGGCAACGTTGACAAGATTGATGCGTTTACTGTATCTGCTAAACAAATAGGTGTTGATCAAACGCCAATCATGTGGTCATTTGTTAACACCTACGGCAGCGGACAGACTCTTAGCATACCGCGAGCAGATTGGCCGTTTGTGCTATCTGAAACATACGGATGGAATAGTACACAAGTTAATGGTGTTGGTATATTAGATGGTGTATTGCTTGATGACGTTATTATTGACGAAACAGGCGATCCTATAACTGTTACAGCGAATATAAACAATGGTTCGTTTATAGAGGGAGAAACTTATACCTTAACGCTAACTGAAGCAATAGTTGTAAGTTCAAGTACACTTAGTTTATCTACAGACGGTATACTAAGTGTAGACGATGGTTATGGCCGTGTTGTTACAACACATGTAGATACAAATTATCTATGTTTTGATCAATCTGTACAAATTGGTGGTGGTGGCACAGGTAATCGACTCTTGCTTGCACATTCTATGGTTGCTATTTTATCTACTGCTCCTGAATCTAGCATAGGATCAGTTGATGATCTATTAGGTCAAGTAGCGTTCGACGGTACATATATGTATTATTGTACTGCTCCATATGACGGTGTCACAAACATTTGGAAACGAATTACATGGTCAGGTGACACTTGGTAATTTATTATAAAACGCCAAAACTACTAAACTATAAACCCTGCTAAATATATAAAAGAGAGTTCAACTTATGTCAATTTTAACAGTTAATTTAGGAACATATGCAAACGACGGAAACGGTGACGATTTACGCACGGCGTTTGAAAAATCCAATAATAACTTCACAGAGTTAGATTTAACACGAGTTATTACTGCTGATAATTTAGGTTCAGGTGCTCCGGTTTTTAAAGAAAAAATAGGTAACAATTTACAACTTAGATCAATCATAAGCGGGCTAAACATTGCTGTAACTTACACTGACAACGAAATTAGCATAGCTACTCCGGACAGCATTAATTCGGTAGAAGAAGATACAAACCCTCAACTGGGCGGCGACTTAAATTTAAATGGTCATTTAATTACCGGAACTGGAAATATATTAATAAGCGGTAATATAGTAGCTCAAGAAATTGCTGGAAATTTAACAGGTAATTTAACTGGCGATGTAACTGGAAATTTAACAGGTAATGTAACTGGCGATGTAACTGGAAATTTAACAGGTAATGTAACTGGCGATGTAACTGGAAATGTAACTGGCGATGTAACTGGAAATTTAACAGGTAATGTAACTGGATTAGTCAGCTCGATAGGAAATCATAATTTATCAGCTCTTGGAGATGTTAGTTCTAGCATACCAGTAATCGGTCAAACACTAACCTGGAGCGGTAGTGAATGGGGGCCTTCTACAATTGTAGCAGGAGTTAGTAAGATCATTGCAGGGACGAATGTAACTATTTCTCCAACTGACGGCATCGGTGAAGTAACAATTAACTCGTTAGGTGGCGGTGGCGGTGGGGATTTAGATTTTGGATCATTTTTATCTCCTGCAGGATTTTCATTAGATTTAGGTTCTTTCTAAGGTTTAGGGGAAAACAATGGCATTATTATTAAGACGCGGCTTAGAAGCAGATAGACTAAGCATAACTCCGGAGGAAGGTGAATTAATTTATGTAACAGACACTAAATTAATCTACGTCGGAGACGGGGTTACACCTGGTGGTATTTTGGTTGCAGGTGGCGGGACTCCATCGCCTACTCCTACATATTCATTAGCAAGAAGTGCTGCTACAGTGAATGAAGGCGGTTCTGTAACAATTACATTAACAACGACAAATGTGTCTAACGGAACTAGTGTTCCTTATACTATCACAGGAACTGGAATTACTGCTGCTGATTTAGGATTAGGAGCATTAACCGGTAATTTTACTGTAAATTCTAACTCTGCTAGCTTAATTTTAAATATTGCCAATGATTTTACTACAGAAGGTAGCGAAACATTTACACTAACTTTAAACAGTATTGTACCCACAACTAGCATAAATGTAACAATTACTGATACATCTACAGCAATAATAGATGGCGGTAGCCCAAGTTCAACAAGTTTTGATTTAGTATTAGATGGCGGTAGCCCAATTACAAGCAGTTTTAGTGCTATCATTGACGGCGGTACACCGTAATTTAAAATATGCATAAATAACAACATAGAGGATTTTTTAACATGCCACAACAGATTATTTTAAGAAAGGGTACCGCAGCAGATTGGACAAGTGCGAATCCTGTTCTAGCAGCGGGTGAACCAGGTGTTGAAACTGACACAGGTAAATTTAAGATCGGTGACGGATCAACTGCATGGACTTTGCTCGATTACGCAGTACCGACTGTACCAACTGATATTAGCGACCTATCAGACACTACCAATCTTATTCCAACGATCTTATCCGATCTATCTAATGTTTCAAGCAGTGCGCCAAGTACAGGACAAGTTTTAAAGTGGGACGGTGCCCAATGGGCGCCTGGTACTGATTCAACAGGCACTGGCGGTGGCGCAGCAACATTAAACGAACTTACAGATGTTGATACAGCTGGGGTAGTCGACGGTGATGTATTAACATATAACACTGGTGTGTGGGTCGCTAGTCCAGCGGCTAGTATTCCATTAACACTAGACGACTTGTCGGATGTTGATTCAGCTAGCGCAGTATCTGGTAATATAATTAGATACAACGGCACATCTTGGATTGCAGGGGCAGCAGATTTAAATACAACACTTTCTGATGTTAACATTGACAACTTAACTCTTGCAGCTGGTAATTTCTTAACTTATACTGCCGATGATTTTTGGACAAACGTTCCACTTAATAGCTTTGCGTCAGTAATAGCAAATACAACACCGATAACTGCCGAAGGCGTAACTGGTGGTTTACAGTTACTCGGGGGCACTGGCATCACAGTGACTGGCGACGATGTTGCAAAAACAATTACATTAGAACTCAACGGCGATGCACTTACATTTACCGGCACTACTAACGTAGAAATAATGCGTGTTAACGATGTTATTGAGCCGCCAAGCGGATTTCCGCTGAGAGTTAACGGTGGTCTACAGGTAGGTAACGACACAGTTTCAGGTTTAATTTATTCTATACATTCAACCTATTCACCGTTCTGGTATAAAGGTTGGGTGTTTGCGCAACACCATGAAACTCCCGATGTAATGAATTTTAATTTTTACAGAACGCGAGGCACTTCAGCTATACCAGCCACGATCCAAAGTGGAGATAAATTAGGCGAGATAGGTTTTTACGGATGGAACGGCGTTACTCAGATGCCTGGTGCGGCGATCACTGTAGATACTACAGCAGCCCCAGGTGCAACAAACGTTCCTACTAGAATTAGAGTAGCTACCAATAATGGAAGTGGGATTGCATACAGAGCAGAATTTGCTAGTTCAGGTGAATTTAAAGTCGATAATATAACTGCTCTTACAACAAATAGTAATTTAACACTTTCAGGAAACGGCACTGGTGTTGTTAGTTTACCTGCTGGCTCTACAGTAGGCGGGATTCCAATTGGCAGTATTCAAATCCAAGGATCTGTCGCTGACTTTGCATCACTTCCTGGCACAAGTACTATAGGTTACTTATATGTTACAGCAGATAACGGTCATGGTTATGTGTGGGACGGTGCAGCATGGATTGATGTTGGACAAATCCAAGGTCCACAAGGTATTCAAGGCCTTCAAGGCGTTGACGGAAATGCTGCAACATTACAAGTAGGAACAGTCACAACTGGTGCACCGGGAAGTTCTGCAACTGTTACTAACGTAGGAACAGCTACTGAGGCAGTATTTGATTTTGCTATACCTCAAGGTACTGCTGGTACCGACGGTGCTGCCGGTGCTGATGGCCTCGGATTCACTAGAGGTTCATACAATGGTGCTACCGGAATTGTAACATTTACATCAGACGATGGATTAGGTTTTTCTACAGAGGATCTAAGAGGTGCTGATGGTGCTCCTGGTACTCCTGGTGCTGATGGTGCTGCTGGTGCTGACGGTGCTGATGGTATAGGTGTTCCTGCAGGTGGTACAGGAGGTCAAGTACTTGCTAAAATTGATGGTACTGATTATAATACACAATGGGTTAATCAATCCGGCGGTATTGCATTAACAGATTTAAGTGTAACTACAGCAACTGCCGGTACAGCATCACTAAGTTATGATAATAGTTTAGGCGTATTCACATACACGCCACCGGATTTAACTGGTTATGCATCATCAAGCTCGGTTCCTATTAACTTAGCAGATTTAGCTGATGTAAGTGCAACATCACCGTCAACAGGCCAAGTGTTAAAATGGGATGGTGCTGCATGGTCTCCTGCTACTGATGCAACAGGCGGTGGTGGCAGTATGGGTTCTAGAACAACCGTAAATGGATCTTCTGCTAGCCTTGTCGACGGCGGGACTGGACCTATTAACATTGTCGGATATAGCAGTTACATGCTTATGAAAGTACAGACCAGTGCTGCTGCTTGGGTAAGAATTTATACTAGTGAAGCAGCTAGAATTGCTGATGCAGGTCGTGCTGAAGGTACTGATCCTACTCCAGGATCTGGTGTTATTGCCGAAGTAATTACAACTGGTGCTGAGACTATCTTAATAACTCCCGGAGCGTTAGGATTTAACGACGAAGGACCAGTAACTACTAATATTCCAATTAGGGTTACTAATAAAAGTGGCGGAACAACAGCCATTGCAGTCACATTGACTGTATTACAATTAGAAGCATGATATGTCTGATAATTTTAGAGAGTTTATTGTAACCCTCAAGGATAAAAAAGATTTAGAACAATTTTACCTTGACATGGAGAATTCAGGTACATCAGGAAATGTACCTGAAAGAGCTGTAGAATGTGTTAGTAGACGATCAATTAGTCGAAACACCCACTACAAGTTAACTAAGGAAGAAGTTGAAAAACTTAAAGCCGATCCTAGGGTTGAATCAATAACTCTTAGATTGAAAGACATGGGTGTTAAAGCTAGTTTGCATAGCCAAACTGGCACCTGGAGTAGGGCCGACACTATCGATGTTGATCAGAAAAATTGGGGTTTGTATCGAACTACCTTAGTTGACAATGTCCCCGGTTGGGGATCAGAAAGTGGATCTAGTTCTCAAACGTCAACAATTAATGTGACGCCGTCGGGGAAAGATGTTGATATTGTTGTTTTAGATGAAATGCTTTATCCAAGTCATTCCGAATTCGATTCTCGTGTAGTGCAATATGACTGGTTTGCAAATCATAACATTGCAGTCTGGCCTGAAAACCCAAATACAAATTATCAATACAATTTTTATTCGGGCGGCAACAACCATGCAACACATGTTGCTGGTATTATCGGTGGAAATACACAAGGCTGGGCTAGAGGTGCCAATCTTTATAATTTCAGGCATGATACATCAGATGTAAATGGAGCACCTGGCGATTATACACCATCACAGTATGTCATCGATTATATTAGAGAATGGCATAACAATAAAAACACAAACCCAGAAACTGGTAGCACTAACCCAACCGTTGTTAACTGTAGCTGGGGTTTAGGCATCGGTGTAAATTATACTAATACAATTACCGGTAGTGGTAATAGTAGATTTAGCGAAATATTTTATAGAGGTTCTGTTGTTACTCCAGAAAGTATTGGACGAACACCTGTAGACACAGGATTCAGTGGCGTTTGTAATGCTACAACACGACTAGCTACTCTTTCAAATTTAGTCAATGGCGGGAACAGACTTACAACTTCAGGTACTGCAACTGGTGCATGTACATCGATTACGTTAAATTTACAAGGCGATGTCGGCATGACAGACTTAGGTGCACCGACATCATCTTCTGTTGACGGAGTTGATGTGTACGACGATGCGTATTGGTCAGTGACTATCCCATTCACAGTAACGTATTGCGGAGGCGACTACACAACTTGCTCCGTTAGTACTAATAGTTTTGTAATGTTTGGCGGTAGTGCATCTCAAGGATATACATATATTGTTGGAGCAAGTAGTCCGCCTGCTAGAAAAATTACTATATCAGCCGGTGACCGAAGTTGTCAAAGACTACTGACTAAGACTACAGGAACTACACCTAATAGAGAATTTACTGTTAGATGGGAAGGGCATGATGCTGCAAACGGCGGATTGCTAGGCAGTCCTACTACAGTCTGGGAAATAACATTTTACGAAAATACACCTACACAAATTGATTTGCATATTGGGAATAATGCATCATTTAGAGGTGAATTTACATTAGCTGACTTAGAAACTTACGGAATTGTACAAACAGGCTTCGATGCTCCATATCGAGATGCTGCGATGGATGCTGATATCACGGATGCTATAAATGATGGTATTATTTTCGTTGGTTCAGCTGGCAACGGCGGATTTAAAGTTGATGTAGCAGGTGGCGGCGACTATAATAACTACTTTGTAGATAACGGCGAACCGTTTTATTATCATAGAGGGGCAACGCCGTCAGCTAGTCACCCTAATGTTATCTGTGTAGGAGCATTCGATAGCTCCAGTCAAGAAAATAAATCAACAGTTAGTAATACCGGTCCAAGAGTAGATGTATATGCACCGGGCAAGAATATTATATCGTCAGTGTATGATAGTTTAGGACCAAATGGCGGAAACACTTCTGGTGCTGTCAACGACGGCAGTGCTATACTTAATACATTAACTTCAGTATCGAGAAATGCAGGGAATACTGCTACAATATTTACTAGTTCACCTCATGGATTAACTGGGGATCCAATTAGTATTTCTTGCAGCGACTCTACCTTCAACGCTACTATGGTCAGTCCAATCATAACTGGATTACAAACTTTTGAATATACTAATGAAGGTGCCGAATTGGCGGAAGTTGCTGCTACCGGTACTATAACCGTAGGGTATTTTTATCAAAAGTATAACGGAACTAGTATGTCCGCAGCGCAAGTCACTGGCATAACTGCCTTAGCATTAGAAACATATCCAAACATGACTTCGTACGATGCGAAAGAATATATAGTCGGCCATGCGCAGTCTAATAAAATGTTTACAACTGGAGGCGGCCATACTGATTATACATCACTGCAATCTGGAAATAACAAAATTCTTTATTATTACAAAGAGCGAGCAGATGAAGGTTTGGCATTCCCTAAACTAAATTGGAAGCTTCGACCGACTACAGGATCTGTATATCCAAGAACACGAATTAGAAAAACTCGCTAAGGAATTAAAATATGTCAATGATAGACTATGTTAAAAAGCGAGAATACATTGTAACATTAAAGAACTTCGAAGACTTAGAAGCATTTTACGCTGAGATGCAAGACTTTGGAAAGTTTCCAGGAAGCTGTGCTCCTGTTCGAGAAGTCGATTGTATCGAGCAACGACCTAGTAGCAGAAGTACACATTATTTGTTAACTGACTGGGAAGCAAGTGAATTAAGAGACGACATTCGAGTTCAATCAGTTGAGTTACATCCGTCATTAAAAGGTATAACAGCAGGAGAATTTGCAGCTACAAAAACACAAACTTCTAGTAACTGGAATAAATCAACTAGTACTAGTAGCAATATGTTAAATTTTGCACTGCTTCGTTGTACAGAAGAAGTAAATAGAGCAGGGTGGGGAAGCGACGGAACACCCAATGCTACAGGAACTGTAACATTAAGTGCCACTGGTAAAAATGTCGACGTTGTTATAGTTGACGGGGACGGAGTTGCACTAGGACATCCTGAGTATGCAGTAAACGCAGACGGCACAGGTGGAACAAGATTTAATGAATATAACTGGTATCAACATAATTTAGCAGTTAAAGGAACAGCTCCCGGAACTTACACATATAGTCCATCAGTATACAGTAGTCATGCAACGCATACAACAGGAACTACCGCAGGTAATACGCAAGGATGGGCTAGAGATGCTAATCTTTACAATATATATTATCTAGCAGGTGACGGAGCAGATTACAACTTTCCTTGGGTTATGGACTATGTTAGAGAATTTCATAGAACTAAATCTATTAATCCGGAAACTGGGCGCAAGAATCCTACAATAACAAACAATAGCTGGGGAATGAGTATATTTCCGGCAGAATGGTCATTTTCCGATATCACAGCAGTAACTTATAGAGGAACTAGGTACACTCCTAGCGCAGGCGGTGCAACATATACAGGATATAGCGGAGTTTGTACTTCTAATGCTAGATTGGCTACACTTGTTGGTGAAGAAAATATCGGTAACAGAATTTCAACAGACGGGCCTTACACTCCGCCATCTGGTTCAATTTTATCTAAACCTACTACTTGGATACAAGAGGGACAATCAGCATACCTTGCAGATTTTGCACAACCGGATCCAAGTTACGAATTAACTATAAGTGGGCCGGCTGATATTAATTTAATTCATAATGTTGCCATGGACGCTGTTAGTGGTGCTATGTCAATCTCCGGACTTATTACCGTTAGAGATCAATCATCAAATATTGTTCATACATTCTCCGATGCTGCAAGCAGCACCGATGGCGGAACTATTGAAATAAACGCATCAGCGACTAATATTTCTTTACCTAACATTCAAACTTATACTGTAACATTTGATACAACTATAACTTCCGACGGACAAAATATTACCTATGCCACTGGCATGAGCTTAACTGTTATAACAGAATCAACACCTGCAACAGCTACGGTAACAGAAATTACAAATTCGCTATTAGGTGCAGCATCATTAACACCGTCTACTACGCCAACTTCAGGAAATAATGATGATGGTTTTTGGGAATTAACGCTACCTTTTAATATTTCATATCTCGGAAACAGTTATAATACAATTTATGTTGGTACTAATTCATATCTTACATTTACAGCAGGATCTGTTGCTTACTCAAGCCTCGGAGCAGCGAATCCTAATTTACCAAAAATAATGTGGAGTTCTGCAGATAACAGTGTTCAGCGTATATATTATGGGGTAGAAGGTACTGCTCCAAATAGAGTTTACAGAATAAGAGTAGAAGGCAACGGTGGTGTTAGCGGTACATTAGGATCTCCTAATATGGTGTCTGAGTACGTTTTCTATGAGGATACTCCTAATCAGATAGATTTACAACTAGGTGCAAATAATAGAAAAACAACATCTAGCGGATTTACTTCAGGACAATTAAATTCCTGGGGATTTATTTCTGGACAACGTATACCTGCCAGAGTCGCTGCACTAGATGCCGATGTCGAAGATGCTATGGCAGAAGGTATTATCTACGTAGGAGCAGCTGGTAACGGATTATGGAAACACGATGTGCCGGGCGGTCTTGACTGGAATAATACTTTTGAGATGGGTACTAGATACCCAGGGCAAGTTTATTATTACATGAGAGGTTCCAGTCCAACTGCAAATGATACAACTAGTCACCCTGACGGCACTTACGAATTACCAAATATTTGTGTAGGTGCAACAGATTTACAAACAATCGATCAAAAATCTTACTATAGCGATTGTGGCCCAGGTGTTGATATTTGGGCTCCAGGAACTGGTATATTGAGTGCATATAACTCCGGTGTTTCTGATCCTAGAAGTACTGGGACGACATATTATCTAGGAAAAATAAACGGAACTAGTATGGCTAGTCCTCAAGTCTGCGGAGTTCTTGCGTGTGCATTAGAATTAAATCCTCATTGGAATCAGGTGCAGGCAAAAGCATTTATTACGGGTGTTGCTAAATCGAATCAGGTAATATCTACATCTGGCGGGCCGGCTGATATTAGAGATACTCAAAATGCTGCTGACAAATTCTTGTTTTACAGGAACGATCGTCCTAGTAGCGGTCAAACTTTACCAAAAAACACACAAGGTGTGCGCCCCAACAATGGTTTAGCATGGCCGCGTCCTAAAATTTATAGATACGGTAGTTCATACTAAACTGCTCTCTCGTTTTTGGGTAAATACATAAACCGGAGCTAAAATGGCGCTATCTGTATGGACACAATTATCGGGATATAGTTTTGGGACTATAAATGAAAGACAAACTGTTAATATCCCACTTCCCGTTCTGTTTACCGCTAATGTAACATTTAAAGTTATTAGTGGTAAATTACCACCAGGTTTACGAATTGTAAATAGCAATATTGTCGGTACGCCTTACGAAGTTCCAAGAACTACAGATTTTAAATTTGTAATACGTGCCAGTAATACAGACGGAATTTCTGATAGAACTTTCTATTTCACAGTAGAAGGCGCCGACGAACCAAATTGGGTCACTCCTACCGGGCCGTTGCCTGTAGGAAGCAACGATGCATATTATATTTTAGATAGCAGTTATATAGATTTTCAACTAATAGTTAGTGATACAGATACTGCTACTGGACAAAAACTTCACTTTTTTATTGCCAGCGACGAAGGCGAACTTCCTCCCGGACTTGTATTAACTACAGAAGGGCGTATTACTGGATTTGTACAACCGTTATTAGCTGTTCCACTAGCTGCTGGTAGCGGATCGTACGACGAGGGATTGTATGATCAAGTAGCATATGATTTTGGTTATCGACCAAGCAACGGATACGACACTTACGTATTTGATTTAACAGTATTCGACTTTAGCGTCCCAACCGGTCGACCTAGAAAACTTAATAGAAATTACGAATTCTTAGTAACTGTAACAGACGGTGATACTATTGCTAAAAGAAAATTTAGAATATTTGTAGTCGGCGACGATTTCTTTAGAGCAGATAATATTGTTGAGCAAGCAGGAACTGGAGTATACACTGCTGACATAACTTACGTTAGGGCTCCGATATTTACTACGCCGAACTATTTAGGTTTACGTAGAGCAAACAATTACCAGACGTTTATGATTGAAACATATGATGGGTTTACTGATCTAGGACCTATCACGTATCAGTTGTCTGATGTGAATTCTTTAATTAGCGGTATTTGTATTCGAGAATTGCCCACTGATAATATTGTAGGATCGTTGTTTATAAGATTAGAAAGATCGAGCGATGTGCCACAAGTAGGATACAAGATTAGTTTTAATGGTGAGTTTGACGGTGCTACAGGCGCAATCTATGAAATTATAGATGTAGATGTGTTAGGTGGGGATATCTATAGACTCACTTTAGACACTGGGTTAGAAATGACTATTCCTAATAGTACTGGAATATACATGGGCACAATGTCTGAACTACCACCAAGGATGGAATTTGATTTTACTACTGGAGAAGTATTCGGTGTTGTTCCTTACCAACCAGCAATTACGCAAACTTACCAGTTTACAATTAAGGCATATCGATTTGGACAAGGCTCTGAAAAAGCAGTTAGTAGACGTGTGTTTACTGTTGACATATTAGGAGAAGTAGAAAGTGTAATGAGTTGGATTAGTCCAACAGATTTAGGAACTATAGACTCTGGCTACGTAAGCACACTAGCAATAAAGGCAGCTTCTACATTATCAACTAGTGCAATTCTATACACACTAGAAAGTGGCAGACTTCCTTTAGGATTAACTCTAAACTTAGATGGCGAAGTTACTGGAAAGGTTAATCAGTTATCTAGCTTGTTCCGATATAAAAGTTATTGGAAAAGCTCAACCTCGTACAACCCGCGAGATATTGTAAAAATAAACAACATACGAGGTATTAAGAGTGTAACTAGAAGAAAAAATATAGCTAGTGTTGTAACCAGCGTTGATCACGATTTCTTAACGGGCGACTTAGTTGAAATTGTGTCAGATGATTTAGGATTTAATTACTACAATGCAGTTGAGGTAGATATTTCTCCTATACAATTAGAATCATTTACTAGTATTACAGGATCCGGGCCTTATAGAATAACATTTGCAATACCTACTCAGAAAATTGCTCCATTGGCTCCTGTAGTTACATTAATAAGCGGAACAGCAATTTCAACTGCACCTGCTGTTTATAATAATGTTTCTGCATCAAGCTCAACAGGTTTGGGTACCGGTGCACGATTTAGAGTTGAAAAAGGAAACAACGGAATTTTAGGCACACCGACATATGTTGGAGTGACAACAATATCATTGCTAGATCCCGGAACTGGGTATCTCCCAGGCGATAGGATAACTATTTCTGGTGCTGATCTCGGAGGGACTAACGGAACACACGATTTAACATTTACAACATCCACCGGTCTTGAATTTTATTACAGGATCAACGGAAACAGTAATACTAATTTCAATGGAAGATTCTTTGCAACATCTTCAACATCGAGTAGTATAACATTAAACTTCGAAGAAGATCCGGGAACTTGGGGTTCAGGCACTATTAGTGTTACAACTGGTCCTGGCACCTATGAAGGACAAACTTTAATAATACCAGTAAACTACTTTAACTATCCAAATAAAGGCAAATCGTTATCGATGAAGGTAGCTAGCGGTACTACTTACAATGCTCCAATATATTACAAGGCAAATACTGCACACACTTCAGGATTAACATTTAACGCCGTTTACTGGGATCTATATCGGTTCCCTGAAGAAGATTTGTCATTAACTACTTTTGATCAGGGAAGTTTAACAATTGACGGTAACGAAACTTCGTTAGATAGAAAATACACGTTTACAGTACATGCTAGAGATCAATTAGGTTATAGTGCTGTTACTAAAACATTTACCTTAACTGTTAATACACCTAACGATACTTACTACAGTAATATTAGTACTCGTCCATTTTTAAAACTTGAACAACGAGATATGTTCAAGGAATTTATAAATGACCCTTCTGTGTTTAATCCATCATTAATTTACAGGCCAACAGATACATACTTTGGGATACAACGAGATTTAAGGATGTTAGTGTTTGCAGGAATAGAAACTAAGTCTGCCGCAGAGTATGTAAGTGCGATGGGTAGAAATCACAGGACTAAGAGATTTAAATTTGGCGAAGTTAAGAAAGCAGTTGCTAAAACTCCAGGTACTAACGATGTAATTTACGAAGTGATATACTTAGAAATGTTAGACCCTCTAGAAAAAGATGGTAAACATTTACCGCTATCGCTTAAATTAAATTCGTCTAATGTGCAAATAAAAGTAGACCAAACTGGAGAATTTTATAAAGGACCATTTGATACAGTTAACCCATACTGGAAACGTCCAATACCTTTATATGCGACAATAGACAGGAATGACATTTTTGCTGGCGACTCTGGTTCAAGAATTAAATTGCCATCGAGCATTAGTTTATGGCGGTATCGAATTAAAAATATGACTAACACCCAAAGTGAAAGAAACTACTTACCGCTTTGGATGCGTAGTATTCAACCGGAACAAACCCAAGAAATCAACTTTGTTCCAGCAGTACCATTATGTTACTGCAAACCAGGTGGAGCAGATGAGATTATACTGAATATAAAAAATTATATTAAAAATAACCCATTTAACTTCAATTTATTAGATTATACCGTTGACAGATATATAATAGATTCTGTCGAGGGTGAGTACACAGATAAATATCTTGTATTTAGAAACGATAGGACTACAATAACATGACAAGTGCAATAATTTCGTCAACGATAGACGCAGATTTTCCAATTGCTGGCCAGGACAACGATAGCCAGGGTTTTAGAGATAATTTCACAATTATCAAAGATGGACTAGCAACTGCTGGCGCCGAAATTACCGTGCTGCAAGATAATACTGCAAAAACTAATGCAGACAATGATTTTAACGGCAATGTAATCGATAATGCTCAAACTAACAGACTTTTCGGAACAGTTTATACCACTACAACTACATCACTTACAAATGTCAGTTTAAATAACGGAGAATACCAAGATATTACCGTTAGTGGCAACCATACATTAACATTAGTTGATTGGCCAGGTACAGGTTTGTACGCTAAAATTAAACTTGGATTGAAAAGTAACGGAGCAACAAGGACAATTACATTTGCTACTGAAGCTGGCGGAGTTATTAAAAAAGAAATCACTCAAGCGTTGGCTGCTGCAACCGGAGCAGACAGATCACCGTCTAGCGGTGCCACAACTTCAGGTTATTTAAGTTTTCTAAAATCTAACTTAACTAATACATTCCAAGCGTCTGAAAGACTGTTCGGAACAGGATTAACAGGCGAAGTAGTAATTAATACCGTTACAGATTTAACAGGAATTACTGCTACATTGACGGCAGCTCCAATAACTAAAGAATATACCGCAATTTCATCAGGCGCGAAAGTAACAACATCAGTAACTTCAGTTGGTATTACTAACGGTGACGAGGTTACATTAAGCGACACTACAGGCATTAGTGGTCTAGTAACTACAACTACATATTATGCATACGGTGCAGACGGTACTGGTTTCTACCTAGCAGAAAGTTACAGCGATGCAATTAGTGGAACTCCAGTTCCGGGATTATCTGGCGCATTCAGTGGGACTGCTACTGCAACATTACCGAACATGACTGGATCTAATCTAGTTACTGTTAGTTCTACTACTGGCATGTATACTAATATGCCTATAGCGTTTAGTGGATCTAACTTTGGCGGTATTGTGTCATCAACCGATTATTATGTTACAGTAGTCGATTCAACACATATTAGATTATCTATTACGCTAGGTGGTGCACCAATTACGTTAACTTCAGGTTCTGGCACATTAACTATTGTACCTAGAGAAACTGTTGCCGTCGGTTGTACTAGTCAAGTTATAACTAGCGGGTCTGGGTTAACTATTACAACATCAGCTGATATGTTTCCAGTACCATTTACTGTAGATGCAGATGTTAACAAAACTAAAATAGTAGAAGCATGGACGACAGACGGTGGTGCTACTATATTTTTAAAATACCTAGGTGAATTTGCATGATACATCCGTTAGCTGAAGATTTTACTAGTCTTAAAGATTCCGAAATTGAAGGGAAGTTGCAAGACTTAACTAAAAAATATTGGCAAGCTAGTAACCCATTGGTTAAACAACAAATAGCAGTTTTCATCGATATCTACAAAACAGAAATGAATACTAGAAGATCGAAACAAATAGATCAACTATACCAAAAACGTGACAAAGGACTTGACAATTTAATTAAAGTTAATTAAAATATGTCATATGAGAATTGACAAATTTGGTAATCCTATACATCAAGAGCAAGATCTTATCGATTTAATTTATAATAATAAAATAAAAACATATAATCAATAGTTAAATTACTATCCTATTTACTATCATCATCACTTCCAATAACAATATAATTTAATAATTTTTTTATTTTATTAATATCATATATAGTATTATGAAAAAAATAATTAC
>Ga0102830_1000579_pt1 | contig 15458 bp, 14 predicted proteins | sample ColrivemetaGS703_FD_84511 | JGI IMG/M metagenome (GOLD analysis project Ga0102830, IMG submission 84511) | Estuarine microbial communities from the Columbia River estuary - Freshwater metaG S.703 | ecosystem: Environmental > Aquatic > Marine > Intertidal zone > Estuary | place: USA: Columbia...
CTAGACCCGGCTCTAGGAACAGAAAATGAACCGGGGGTTACTCCCTCTCCTATTGGCGGTGGATTTTCTGTTCTTTCTAATGCTGATGGTGAAAACATTCCATCTGAGGTAGGCTGGTCAGGAGGACTTATTGTTGTTTTAGTTTCTCTGCCTTCGTTTGTAGTTTGTTCTTCTTTGAGAGAACTTGGGGGTACTAAATAATGAGTTACCGGCGCATTTTCGGGTATGGTATTTGAAACTGCTTCACTACCAGGATTTAAAAAATCCATTTCAGGTAAAGGTGTTTGAAAGTCGATTGCCATTTTTATTATTTTTGTGGAACGGTATATTTAGTAATATCTTCACTTACAACGGAGTTTCCTGTTTCGTTGTTTGTATATAAAGGTTTGTTTTCGTCATTATATTCGTTACTAAATGTGTATCCTTTATATTGCACTACATCAGCATTGGAAGAACTATCTAATGGTGTAGCTGACCGTGTCGCTGCATCATTTGGTATTTCATCAATATTAATTACATCTTCTTCATCATTGTTTTGTGGCGGTGGCGGTGCTGGTTCTGATGTTTGAACTGATCCACCGGAGCTTTTATTATAATATAACGGTGTACCACCACCCCCTATTAATGGTGATGCACACTCGGCCCAAGGTAAAACGGCTCTCAATCTTTGAATATCAACATCTTTTAGTTGTGAATCATCACCAATATAATAAATTTTTTTATCAGTTGGGTCATCATTCCAACCACCATACATTGTATTTGTTATTCCCGGTACCCATACCTGTATTCTACCACGTCTTTCTGGGTCTTGTCCATCATCACTAACAACTAGTCCTAAATAATTTCCATAATATTTTTCCATATTTTTATAAATTCCATCTAATCACCACCTTGGAAGTTAGCAGAGGGTTTACCTAAATCCGCATCCGCTACTTGGGTTTCACCACTTGCCGATCTTTTCAATGAAACATCACCATCACCAACTTTACCAGCAGCCTCTTGTGCTTTACTATCAGAACCCTCACAGTCTGGCGTAAGCAATGATGTATCACCCCCCAAACCAGTTTCAGCAACTTCTTTTTGTGTTTTAGCCGAGCTAAACATGTATCTAACTGCCCTAGACGGGGCTTGACTCAAAAATTTTGCTTCGGTTCCTGCTTGTTCTACAGTTTTTCCAATTCCGGTAAATGCTTCGTTTAAATTTTTCTCAACATTCTTTTTTGTTCGTTTTATTGTTCTGAATGTCGATGCTATCGGATTTAAATGATAGTCAACATAAGGATCTTCATCGGAACCTCTATTTACCATAGGTGTATTTGTTTTTGGTTGATTACATTTATCTAAAGCATCAACACTCATTCTATTTAAATATCCGGCAATCGCTGGAATTGCCTTATGTTGTTTTCCAAATTTTTTGACCAGTGCCGTTACGATATTACCTTCGAGTGCATCGGCAACATATCCAAACCCATAATTTGCCAATTGATCAGATAAAAAACTATTAGGGTCTTCTCCTATTTCATCTACCATATCTATAATATTTTTAACTTCTGGTGGCAATAATGATATAATCGTTTTCAATGGATTTTTTGCCATGTTTACATAACTCGATGCCGTATTTATATACCCCTGGAATTGATTTATATATTTAAATATTGATGCGGATTGTGTAAAAAGAGAAGTAAAAAAACTAATATCGTCCAATAATATTTGAGCCGCTTCTAAAATTAAACATATTAGACCTAAAGGTATTATCGATTCTATGATATCAAATAACAATTTATTAACCAATGATAGAATACCGTTTATATATGAGTAAAATTGTTGTATAATACGTATTATACCTTGATAAACAGCCCGAATTGCTCTTTGGAATGCTGCCATCACACCGTTCAACCTAGAAACCATTCTTTGCAATGATCCGAAAGCCATGGCGGGTAATGCTAGATATGATCTTGCTCGGATCATATTGCAAAATCTTTCTATGTTATTGGTAAATTCTGGATGTATTTTATTTAACATTGTTTCACACACAGAAGGTGTATTTTTAGCAGGACCAGCAATAGGACTACCATTAACAAGAGCAGCTAATGATGCTAAAGAACCAACTCCAGACCAACCGACCGGATTTTCAAATTCATCATCATTTGTTAATTTTTTCCATCCGGGCGTTCTTTTTAAAACTGCCAAAAGGGGTTTTTGTATTTGTTTTTTTGTTTTTGGATCAATATAGTTATAAAAACCTTCGGATAATGTGTTTATAACATAATCATAATCTTCTTTATTCACAGTTCTACTATTCTCTCCAAGATCAATATTAAATGACCAATTGTTTTCCAATGGTTCATATCCATATGCAAGTATTGACAAATATGCGGCATATAAATTATCACGACCACCAGAAGCGTCTCTAATTGTTAGCAAAGACGAGGGTGCTATTACAGTAAGACGAGTATCTGCCATAATTTCTGCTAAATTTTGAGTATTTGCCATATTTAATATTTACTTTTATTGTAAAAACTTGTTATACACAATATAACTTATCCAAACATTAAAAATGTCCATTATTATAAGTTACCATTTACCAACCGGACACTTTTCCGCCTTTAAATATGTTTTAACGGCCATATTACAACCACATTTGTTGCATCTTTGTGCATTTGCATTAAAAAACTCACAGGTTTTACAAATTTCCAATCTAATCGAGGATTCGTCCTCTGATATTTTTAATGGATTACCCGCCGCAACGCTTTTTATGTTTCTAACTATAGAATTACCTAAGTTTTTAGCCATTTGAAAATTGGATGGGGGTAAACTATCTTTATGTCCTTGTAATTGTCTTATTTTTGAGGAATCTAATCTTGCTTTTAACTGTTCTTTGTCGGTCATAATTTATCATCTTCTATTTTCCAAATTTTCTTAAAGGCATCGATCTTAGTTGCTATAACTTCTGTTAAATAATTATCTTTGGTGAATAAATGTACAACCTTTGTGATTAACCATTGCCCCAAAAATCTATCATTAAATGAATTTTGTTGACCATCTGATGCGGCACTATCGATAAATATAAACTTGCCAGGGGTTCTAATAGTTAAACCATTGCTAACAAAATTTATAGCCTGATTTAAAAACAATAAATTTTTCATCATCTCAATTTGTGGTAAATTATTTGGAACAAATGCTCTATATGACAGTGCCGGTTTTGTCGATATTCCTTTTTGTTTTGTCAGGTTTAAATTTGATAATATATGAGCATCTTCATTTACTTCAAATGAATATAAATTTTCTTTTGCAGCATCTGTAAATTTATCAATAGTAGATTTTGCTGTATTTTCTTGTGTTTTTATGTTGAATGTCCCATCACTAAAATTGTAATAACACAATGGTCGATTAACAATTTTCATATCATCCAAACTGACCATTGGGGAAAACTTATATGATTTTATTCTAGATGCTAAACCCGACATGAAATTTTGAGATACGAAATTTGTTACATCATCACCATATAATGGACCCCTTGGCATATAAGGTGTTTTGCTAGTTACACCATCTTCTATTATAAGTCTTTCTACTTGTTGGTATTTAGCATTATTTAATAATTCTTTTAAAGATATTAATGACCATACCTTTAGGAAGTTTGTGCTTGTTCTACCAAATCTTAAAAAGACCGGATATCCATCGTTTGTACAAGCATTTTGTAAAACATATTCCAAATCATCTAACACATTAGAATTTGCGGGAGATGTATAAAATATATGGTTATTATTTTCAATGTTATTATCTATATAACCAAGATCCCATTGAGTCCCAAAACTATTTAAACTAACATTTGGTTTATCTATAGTTCCCCGACCTTCGTAATAACCAATTTTAACAACATCACCTTTTTCATTTTCTAATAATGGATCGACCAAGGATGCTGTGTCTATAATAGATTTAATTGCGACATTAGCAGGTATCGAACTTTCAAAATCTGTTAGTTCTTGTGGTGGTTTTTCAGTAAGATATTTTAAATTATCATTAGTTTGAATATCTACATATGTTTTAATCCCTTGAACTCTGGTTGACCACTCAATATTTCTTTCCGAGAAATATTGATATCTAGCATCCCAAAAATAATATTTTCTTAATTTATTTTGATTGTTGCCAACTGGCATATCTTCTATATCATATATAACACAATCATATGACATTTCCCATTGATCTCTATTTAAATCGTTGGTGGGATCAAACTCCGCGCTGAAACTATTACCACTAGGTATTGGATATATTTTAAATGATATTTGATTTCTACCATCTGTTCTAAAAATATAAGGGGGTTTAGTTTTTTCTTTATCTGTTGTGCTTCCCCTTGTCAATACTTCAAATTTATCATCAAATACAATCCATCCTTTCGTGTTCCAATCATGTAAAGATTCTTCGAATGCTAAAGAATGAACAAAAAGAAAAGGAACGGACAGTGGTTTTTGATCTTCTAATTGATTATATAACATTATTTCTATGTAATATAATTGATCTCTTATTTGGTGTACAAATTTGCTTTTTTCGGTATCAGATATTATTGATTCTATTGGAGATTGTACATTGTTTGGTTGTGGTGAATTTTTAGTAGTACCAATGTTGTTAAAATTTTGTTGGAGTTCTTGGTTAGAACCATTAGGTACTAGACTAATAGGAATATCTGATAATAATTCACCCATAATTAACAATTCTCCTCATCTACATTTTTTAATAATTCAACATTCATTTGATTGAAAGCAAATGATGCGGTGCATGATATTTCACTTGGGTCTTGGTGAGAAAAATTTATCTCAGATAATGAAACCGGAAATACATGATTATACTTAAATTGTACTATTTTATTATTATATTCATCCAATGCAAATATACTAAAAGTGGAAACTAATTCTTGCATAGGATTTTCCAGTTTTGCATTTTTATTATTATTCATATACTCCATATGAACCTCGGATTTCGATGTTTTTGCATCATTAAATAGATTTAACCATTTCCAAATAACCCAGTAATTTTTATACCCATTATCTATAAAAAATTTAACATTCAAAGGTTGATATGCTGGTCTTGAAAGGGACGATGCTTTATAAACCTGATTATCAAATGGTACATCGATAGAAGGAACGCTAACACTTGGTATAGGAGATCCATATGTTGTAAATTGTATTTGATCTGCATTATATTTTCTTTTTAATTCTACGTCATATGTTTGTTTTAAATATTTTGGTATATCTAAAACCATTAAAAATTTATCGTTTCTTGTTTTATTTAAAATTGATTGATTCATATTAAAAAATTACTATTGGTCTATATTCTTCTACTGGTTTTTCTTCTATTATTTCTTGTTTAAATTGTTTTTTATCTCCCCATGTTAGTAACCAACTATGTAAATCTGCTTGTTCTTGTGCAAATGTAGCAGGAAGTTGTGTATCAAATTTACCGACGAAAGAAAATTTAGCATTGGGTATTACATTTTTTTTATATTGTGAAACTGCACCGCTTAACAATGGACTTTTTCTCAATAAATCTGAGTTATCGGAGAAAGGTTTTATTTTCAGGGGTTTCCCTTGATCGTCAGTGTCTATTATTACATAATACTTAGATGCAATTGATGGTTCCAATATAAAAATGCCCCATATTAAGGATAATACTCTATCATCCAAATCTGAATCTTTTCGTTTGCTATACGTATAATTTTCATGTCTAACAAAATTGTTAAGTTCTAATAATGTATCCAAATCATTAATCCTAACCGCATTTAAACTATTAACCCAATAACGAAAATTTGTAACTCCTCTATATTTGGTGTTTGTGTGATTATGAATACCGAATCTATTTTCTGAACTATAGTGTTTACTGAATCCTTCAAAGTGATAAGATACCACAGATTCGTAATTGTGAGTGTGGCAAAGAACATCCAATACCTGTTGACCGTTGTTGTTGTTCTCCACCAGTATAGGAGGACGCCCCCAATCGTCTAGAATACCCATTAAACGTGTTCCAAAATGAAAAGGACTCATTGTATTGGTTGAATATATGGCAACCTGTTTTATATTTGTTAAATCTGATACATCTAGGATTTGAGCAACCGTGTTAGATCTACCAATACCTTCTCCGACATCCACCCCAATAGCATAAAAACTTTCCGGATTTGGTTCTTCAAAAACTTTATAGTTACCATTATCCATTACAAGGATAGGCTCTCTACATTGTGCTTTTAATTCGGCTAAAAGATTTGGATCTATTGCTGTTTTATTTGGGTCATGAAAAACATTTGCAAATTCTTGGTCGAAATCGTCCTGAGACCCCATCGCAGATATTGTTTCCCTTTTCCATTCTTCATCTCTACCAGGAACATCCCACCAATTAACAACCTCCAAATGCCAATCGCTATTTTCTTTCTGAGCTTCTTCATATAACTCATAAAATTTGTTATCTGTGCCATTTGGTGTACTGATAATCACCAATTGAGATTTTTTAGATGATGAAATAATTGGAATTGCAGATTTCCAAAGTTCATTCATAAGATCGTTTGGACAATGTGCCATCTCATCAATAATTAAAAGATTTGATGTCGATCCACGAGGACCCGCAGAAGATGTTGTACTAATTCTAATAGATGAGTCATTAGCAAGTTGAAAACCATCTTTTCTCCACGATTTAACACTGGGTTTCATCCAAACCGGTAATTGTTCAAATGACATTTTTATACGTTCAAAAATTTCTTTTGCAGTAGATTCTTTGTTTGCTACAATAGTAATTCTCTTATCCGGTTGAAAACACACTATCCATAATGCATAAATTGTTATTGTTGTAGTTTTTCCACTTTGTCTACTAGATAAAACAATGTTAAATCTTTCATTTTTAAAAGCTTTTAGAAGTCTTTTTTGATATTTATATAATTCAATTTTCTTTTTTCCCTCGTCCAATGTTGTTATATAGAAATACTGCTCTGCGAAATGTAAAATACTCTTGTTACAGAGCTTCAATTCCTCGATCATGGAGTCTGTCCATTTGAATTGAGAATTTCCTCTTAAAAGGTTTTCATTACCTTTATAAAATGCACCATCGACTAGAATCTCTTCAGTATCTAGATTATTTACATCGTTTTCGCCTTCATATACTTTCTTTCTTCTACCCATGGTAATAAATACTTATGCTAGTAATGAAAAATATAAACTTCCAACGAGCATATAATAAAAAAAGAATAAATAAATACTGGGATTATGTGTTCGATTATGATTCTAAATGGAAATTTTATTATTTAAATTTAAATAATAAAAATGGTTTATGGAATTCTTTACAAAACGCTATAGAAAAAATAATAGACGAGGGTTCTATAACAAACGCAGACATAGATGATTTTTTAAATACCAATCCAGATATTGAATTGGAAATAGATTTTTTCGTAAATGAATTATCGGAAATTTTCTTCTTTAGATCGAAAAATAAAATGTATTGTTATTCGGTTAATCTAAAACAAACCGAAAAAAATAAAAAAAGTAAAATAATAACAAGATTTTATTTCGATTTGAATGAATTTATTAATTTTTAATTTGTCTCTTTATTTCATTCAAGATTATATATACATAATCGGCTTTTAAATATTTTATCTTTGTTCCAGGTTCTGGCATTTTAATTGGATTTATAATTTGGTTGTAGGAACACAATAACCACCACAATTCCATCGTCGCATATATGTTATATGATATAGAAACCCATGTATCATTATAATCTATGGAATATTCTCCCTCCAATTGACTGTTTTCAGCGGGAAAAATGTTTATATTTCTTAATAAATTATAATATCTGACACTAGTTTCTTCATCATCATAGATATTGAAAAAGTTTTCGTATCTATACATAGAAAGTTGTGGTAAATCTGATATGTTATTTTGAATATTCATTTGTTTTTATTGTGGGGTAGCACCAGCGGTAATGAAAGCATTTCTTATCGCATTGGTACCCGACTCTACATTTCTATCCATATTACCCATGAAGCTTCCTATAACATTGACGGAACCTTCTCCCAATGCTCCCGCGAATATATTTGAACTTGTTGCCACTAATTGTTTGAGCGTTATACTGACCTTATATGCCTCTGGTGTCAATATTGTAGTATCACCATATTCGGACAATTCTCTTGTGGTACCTATACTTTCTATATCCAACGATTCAACATATGCGGCAGGCCAATCTATTCCACCCAAACAATTTTGAGTTTTAACGCTATATATTTTAGGGGGAATATATGTTAAAAATGTGTTTCTGGTTTTTAAATTCTGAAAAGTTAGAAGAGAAACTAATTTATAGTTATTATATGCATCTTTTGTCGTAACCGTATTATATAAAGGAAAAGTTATTGTTATAGATTCTGGTGTAGTACCCTTAAACTCTTGTACTTCTTCAAATCCAAAATCTCCCAGTGCGCCAACCCCCAATGCTATTCCTTTTCCTAACACATTTCCCCACCCAGAACTTGCGCTTTGACCGTTTCCTCCTAAAAAATTAGTTAAATTAAAATCAGTAGGACCCCAACTATTTCTTATTGTTCTAATTTTATCTCCGTCTTTTAATAACAATGGTAAATTGTATTCAAATCTTGTTTTATTACCATTATACAAAGATGCATATGGATCCAATTGCCCATTGTCGAACCAATTTTGACCAGTATTTATAAGTCGAGCTAACATTTGCGCCCATACTCCGAACTCTAATTCATATTCAACTAGTGTTATAGATGGAACCTCGTCCGTGCTACCAGCATTCTTCCATCTAAAATTTTCAACTACATTTATTCTACCACTTCCACTTGGAACTGCGTGTAATGGTCGTTTTGATATATTAATACCAGCAACACCAACCGGAAATGGTTTTTCGACTAAGTTAAACATAATAATATTTATTAAGCAAACTCTCCTTGTATTGATCTTCTGTAGTTATAGATAGAATCTGGTCTTGTGCCACTCAATACAACGTCCATCATATTTTTACCGGAACCGCCTCCAGATGTGTTAGAAATTACAACCGAGGATGGGGAATTGTTGTTATTATTTAAACTTTCTGGTAATTTATATATGCCTTTATTTATAGATTGCACCAAGTTTGTTAATTCTCTAAGTGCTTTATCAAAAACTCCGTCTGTTTTATATGCTAGTATATTGTCATTCTCATTTAAAACATTTGCGGTATTTGTATTCTTATCGAAAAGAATAGAATTACCTTCGGTACTGGTCATTAAATTTTTAAAAGAAAAATCGTCTTGTTTTTTTACGGTTGTTTTTTCGGCAATATTATTTTTTTGTTCTTTTGCTTTTTTAATTTTTTGTGAGTTTATTTCAAGCGCATTTAATAATTTTTCTTGTTCGGTTAATACTTTAAAAGTCTCGGTTCCTTCTCTTGGTGCCGTTCTTCTGTCTCCATCTAATCCTAAATATTTAAAAGTGGAATATAAAAAACCTAAATCTGTTTTGAGAGCATTTTCTATGTTTAATGATTTGAGTGCATCTTTTATGTCTTTATTTTTTTGTAATACATCTTGTAATTCTTCTTTTGTTATTGGTTTGGTGGAACTTTTTACTTCTTTTACGGTAGATTCTGTTTTTTTATCAGCTCTTTCTTTTTCTTTTTGAAAAGATTGCATTTGCCTTTTTTCTTCTGCCACAACAGGATTATCATTTATTTCTAAATCCTCTGTTGTATCATTGTACCAATCTATTCCCATTATTTTGGCTACTTTTCCTCTCAATCCACCTGCTAGTGGTATAATACTACATATCCACCTAAACATACTATTTTTTAATTCAGTTGTAAATTTATCAAATGTAAAGTTTGTTTTATTATCAGCACCCAATGCGCCAAAGGCACCAGATTTATAAAGAGAATCTAATAAAGCTGGAAATGGCCCTAAAAATGGTTGTTTTGTTAAAAGATCTAATGATTTTCCCAAATTTCCACTACCAAGCTCGAACATTCCTTGTGCAAAATTAATAAGACCACCGATAAATGGTATATCTCTAATATAATCAACTATTTTATTAATATAATCCATTTTTATAGATTGTTGCGCCTCGGTAGTTGCACCAGACCCTGCTTTATAGTCTAAAAACCCATTTAATGCCGCAGCACCTATAGATAGTGGTAATGCCAAGGGTGCTAATGGGGTAAATGACAAGAGATTTGCAATACCCCCAACTAAATCTATTATACCACCCGCTATATCATCTCTTTTAAATCTGTCATAAGCAAAATAGAAACTGATTAAAGAACCGATTAAAGGTATTCCTTTCATTGCAACGGTTCCCATTCCCCTAAATAATCCGCCTGCTATTTTCGGCAACAATGTTTTAAAAGTCATCGGAGCTGCTTTAACACCTTCTTTCATTACATCATCACCAAACCCCAATTTAAAAATAGCACTAAGACCACCCTCCAAAAGATCGCCAAACGTTGTAAATGCCTTTCCAACTAAATTGAAAAGCCATCCACCAGTAACCTTTAACCCACCCATTGTAAAAAATTTACCTATTCCTTCTACAATTCCTTCGAATTTATCAAAAACATCTAAATGTAAATCTAATTTATCTTCTAACCAAGGTTTTATATGACTTCCCCAAAATGCAGAAATCAACAAAGCTGCCGCTCCACCAGCTAATAACAAACCCCCCAATGTAGACATTAATCCACCACCATCGTTTTTTTGCTTGGAGTCATCTGAAGCATTTTTCCCCAGCTTTTTTAAATTTTCGGTGTTTATACCACCTAAAACAACACCCAACCTATCAATAGATTCATCAGCAAGAATAAATGTTTGTTTTTTTTCTGTTAGTGTTTGTTGTTCCGATAAAGATGCTGGTTTTGAATTTGTAATATTACCAACATTTAAATTATTTTCAAATCTATTTAAATTTTTTTGTAATATGTCTTTTGTTTTCTTTTTATATTCTTCGTGTAATTCCTTTAAACCAAAAGGATCTCCTATTTGTGCTAAAACCTCTTTATTTTTTGGATCTTCTAGTTTTTTCTCTATATTTGTATAATATGTTTTTGCTTTATTAAAAGTTGGGATTACATACTTGTCTTTGAAGTCGGCTTTTAGATTTTGTAAATAATTTAACCCTGTTTCATCGGAAGTAAGCAACAGTTTCAAAACTTCGGTAGAATCTACCTCATTAGAAACAAATTTTGATAATACTTCGTCTATAGAAACTGTATCCGCCATATATTAATACTTAGATTAATATATGTTTTTAATTCAAAAATAATAAACTATCAATATTTAAAACCTTGGTATATGTTTTACCGTTTTCTTCAACGGAAACGGTTAAAATGGTATCAATTTTACTTTTCCATTCAGAAACTGTGTGTAAAACTTTTTGCAAAATGCCACTTGATAGCTTTTCAACCAGTTTTATTTTTTTAGTAAAGTCTACGTTTTGAAAATTTAAGTCCGTATCATTAATATATATGTTTTTTATATATTTTGTAGTCTCTCCTATAAAAGCTTCTGATATAATTTGTTGAATTTCTTCATTATTCTTAATATCATCTACTTTTTTTTCTTTTTTATGAATTTGTTCTTCATACTCCAACTCTTTTCCAATTGTTGGGACCGAAATTTCCAATTTTACCTTAATATTTTGATTATCGAACTCCAAAAATTGATTTTCTGGTGTTTCAAACGTTTTAAAACGTTCAATGATAGGTTTTAGGCTTATTTTTTTAACAACATTGTCTTTTTCATCAAAAGTAACCGAGGTTTCTTCTGATGTTTTATCTTTTAGTGCTATTGCGATAGAAAATTTATCATAAACAGTAAAATCTTTTAGATCTTTTAGGTTTTCTTTGTCTAAAAAGTTAGAATTTAGTATATCATATAGATTTTTTATGAATGTTGTGTTGTAAACAGACGAATTCATGGCAGAACTTAACATGTTTTTTTGTTGTTTTGCATCTATTTCTTTGAAAAGATACTCCTTTTTCTTAGATGGTATCCAAACACTGACATTAAATGCCTCTGAAATAGCATCTAATGCTCTTAAGGCATCATCAAAATTCAAAATGTTATCGTTTTTATCTTCCATATAGTATTAATTAGGGGGAATGTCACCAAATTCAACTGCTAAATCTTCAACTGCTCTAGAATTTCTTTGATTTTCCATGTCATTTGCTATAGTATCATCATTAGATTCTTTGGTTTTTTGTTGAGCTTTTATAAAAGATATGAATATTTTTCTTTCAGATGGTGAAATGTTCATTACATACTCGGAATTAACATGAAAATTAGACAATATATAAATTTCTTCATACACATTTTTTGCATTTTGTGAAAAAAACAATCTAAGAAAATCAATAAAAAATAAATTATAAAAATTAAATGTTTGATTTTTAAAATATTCAATGTTAAAAATGTCAGATTCTCCCATTTTACTAATACAATTAATCAATGACTTCTCAACTTTATCTTTTAAAGAAACTGGGAAGGTATCATACATGGATAATCGTTCAACATAAGAATATTCCGAAAAATCTATTGTATCATTTTTAATTTTTATGTTTTTTATAAAAAATGGCAAAGATTCTAACACCTTTTCTCCTATATGTTTATCTGTTAACATATTTTCATAGAAAAACCCAACACTTTTTATTGGTGGATACCCAAGTGTTATTAAAATTTCTTTTTTTTCATCATAAATATAATATTCTTCCAATGCATTCATGGACATATTAATTAAATTTTGCATTATATCTGATAAATTTATTTTTATTTTAATATGATCAACGTCCTCTCTATCAGATTTCATATTAAATTCTATAATATTGCCAATACTCACAATTCTAAGTTTCAAACAGAATAATATATACTCTATTATGTTTAAATTTTCAAAATCTTCTTTGTTTTCTATGCATTCTTTAATTATTTTAAAGAAATTTTCATGATAATCTAAATAAAAATCGGGAGATTGTGGATAATACAAGTTTATTTTTTCAATATCTAATTGATTTTTTGTATTTAATTCTTTAAAATTTATAACTTTATTTGAAAACGGAAAATCTGTTCTATATAAAAACATATCTGTCATGTTTATAATTAATACCAGTTGTTATAAAATCAATTTATATGTTAAAATCTCTATCCCTATATTCATTATAGTTACCACCGAATCTTTTACCGTTTTTGTCTATAATATTTGTAAAATTTTCAATCAATGAGTTATCTTTACGTATCATTTTAGCGGTGTCCATATCTTGTACCATATAACCATCATATGCAAAGGTAACCGTACTATATTTTAAACCATCTTGGGCATATGAATATTCTTCACCCTCTATAGATATAGGTGCTAGATTATAAAATCTATATAATTTTCTAATTGCCATCGGGTTACCTTTTCCGGTTTTAGCCAACATAACGATATCAGCAAATCTACATTTTACGGCTTTGCTTGAATACTCAGATCTTGCAACCAATCCATTATAACCAACCAAAACCGTCCACGGTCTAATGATTAAATCTAAAAATGATGCATTTGTTTCTAAAAAAACAACACTTAATGCTTTATATTTTTCTCGACTAGATGCTGTAGCCGGGGCTTGAAACCCACTATAAGATAACCCTTCGTTACCCGCTGATATTCTTTCTGATGGTAGTGTTACCTGTCTAGCAAACACACAACCAGTAAGATTTTGATCAGCATATTGTAGTCCACCGGCTAATAAATGGCTAGTAGTTGAATCTGATATACTCCAACCATTTTTACCAAAACTAGATTCTTTATTTTGAAGTTGGTTTTGTAAATTACTATTTAAAGCATTCACAGAACTAAAATCAAAATAAATAAACCATTGACTAGCTAAAGCAACATTTGTTGACCATTTACCTAGTAAACTTAAATAATAGGAATATGGACTATTTTCTTGATTGAAATAAGAAACAGACATATATAATATTTACGTCTGTTTCTTTATTTTTTAGTTAGAATTGGGTGAAAGTCTCCAATATTGATATGCAAGAGTTGCTTGTTGTTTCATTATTTCACCAGCAGTAGTAATGTCTAAATTAACATCACCAACTGATTGACAATAAACTCCGTAAAATGTATATGTTCTAAGTGCTTCTCCTTTTTTATCAATTAAAACCATTACCATTTGATTTTTAACTGATGTACTTGGTATATTGTAATCACCGGAACTATCAATGTCGTTGAATACATCTCTTGTCCATTGTTCGAATTTTCTTCTTACTGATAATCCTTGTGGCACTCTAAATGTTATGTTAAAAGCACCGCTATTATTGTAAGTGGCTGTACCGGGGACGTTAAATACCAATCCCATAAAAGGAACTTGTATATTTGTTATAGATCTTCCTGGTAAAGTAGTAGATTCTACATACAATAATTCACCATCTTCAAATCTATTATCACCCAATCTGATAACTCTAAATAAATTTGTTCTTGCGAAATCATTTGCAGCAGCTGTGCTGTAAAAATTTTCGATTCCAAATTTGTCTAAATATTTTCCACCTACTTTTTTATATTCTGGTATGTTCATAGTTTTAAATATTTATCTTAAGATATCAATTCATCGAAGCTTACGCCTGTTCTAGTTGCTATAAAGTCTGCCAATATAAATTCAGCGGTTCTTACTGGTTGAATATATATGGATACTCTCATTTCATTAGCATCGATAGTTGATGGTGGGTTATTTCTTTCATCGCAAACAATCGTATAATCATATAAACCATCATTTAATCTAGCCTCATCAAAAAGAGGAGTCAAAGCACCCACGACCCTATTTCTAGTTGTGAACGAATTTGGTTCGAATACGAAAAGTTTTAAAATATCTTTGGTTGTTTTTTCTAATGTTAAGAAAAGTCTGCGTACATTGACTCTGTCAAATGCAGATGGTTTACGATAAAGAGTTTTTTGTCCAAATATTACGTTTCCGTCATTAACAAAGAATGCAATAGGATTGAGATTTATTTTGTATAATAAATCTCTTTGTTTTTGTGTTGGATTTATCGCCAAATCTATAACATTTAGCAATTTCCCTCTGTTGAAACCTGCTGGCGCAGACCATGGATATGATACCTGTGCAGATGTTGCATATACAGATGCAACATATCCAGATGATGGAATCCAACATAAAGAATCAGAAGAATTATCGTTAGTTCTAACCCAGTTTGCATATGTTGCAACATAACTAGACTCAACACCACTGTAAAGATTTTTCAATGGCCAATATATATCATTAGAAAATATAAAGTTTTTATCTTTTGATACTTTGGTGTTTGAACCTTGCACGAAAATGTTTCTCAATGGGTCTGATATAAAAACATGATCTTTTCTGGTTTTGTCTGCAAATGCATAAAATTGATTTATAACTTTTAAATATTCATTTTTTGCAGTACAGCTAGAATCAGCACCTGTACTATCTTTCAATCC
>Ga0102830_1000587_pt1 | contig 15365 bp, 18 predicted proteins | sample ColrivemetaGS703_FD_84511 | JGI IMG/M metagenome (GOLD analysis project Ga0102830, IMG submission 84511) | Estuarine microbial communities from the Columbia River estuary - Freshwater metaG S.703 | ecosystem: Environmental > Aquatic > Marine > Intertidal zone > Estuary | place: USA: Columbia...
GTATTGAATTAATAATATCCTCATCATTAGTGATCATCATTTCAGATGCGTTTTGAGGTGTATTATTTTCTTTAATTAAAGGGTTATCAAACGGTTCGTCATAAAGTCCCATTTCCTCAGACTCTCTCATCATTTGAGTTAGGATCTCTCTTTGTTCATCCTTAGTGGGTCTTTTTTTTTGTTCCTCGGGTTTGAATTTATTAAGTAATTCTTCCAAACTTTGTAAGTCTTCTTCGGTAGGTCTAAAACGAGAAACTTCAGCAACTAAGTCTGATGCTTGGATTGGTTCCTCCTTAATATCGGGTTTTTCAACGATATCTTCATTTATCGGTTCTTTAGACGATATTTTTTTATTTTCGTCACTAAACTTTACCAACATATGTAAGAATGAAAGTGAGATTAGTGGTAACATACCACCCGCAAAGATCGCTAAGAACCTTCTATGTGATTGTAAATCACCTTGTTCGATACCTGTAAATTCTAAAATTGGTCCTGTGAGTTCCACCCACGAAAGGAATTGTTGACTATCTATTTTAATATACTCAAACGCAAAAAATATGTTACCCACAAATTGTATGAGGGTAACAAGTCCAAATGGGAAGTATACCTTTGAACCCATCTGAGCCGAGATCGCCGCGAGTGCTGATAATGCCGCAATCTCTATACCGATTGATAAGTAAACTGCCCACGATAATGGGTTTGAGATGCCGTACCAACTAGTGACGTGTGAAATAGATACAATCGCAACCGTTATAATCGGGACAACGAACGAAACATAGATAATACTTTTAAAATTCCTACCGAACCACTCTTGCATTACTTAAGTTTCGTTTCTAAATCTGTTATCTCTTTTTCAATCTGAGTTTGACGATTCAAATCGAAGATCTTTCTATCAGTAGATTGGATCATTCTATGTTCACTCTTCAAACCTTCAATTTGTAAACGAAGATCTAATTGTTCCTTAGTGTAAGTAGTTGATTTAATTTCCTGTATTTCTTGTCTAATTTTAGTCAATTCTCTACCGTCACCACAACTCTTAAAAAAGGTTAGGATCATGATCGCTAAAACAATTGTTGTAAAATTCTTTTGTATAAAATTTTTCATAATAATGATTTTTCTTTTTATAAATATTTTAGGAGAGTAAAACTCTCGTTTCTTAATTTCTTCATCGCCTTTTCTTTGAGTTGTCTTATTCTTTCTTTAGTACATCCGAATTCTTCTCCGAGATCTTCTAAATTAGATTCAACACCACATAGTCCGAAATATTTTTCAATGATGATACGTTCCTTCTCATTAAGGATTGATAACGCGTTTCTTACGTGCATTTTTCTCTCCTCATCAGTATTAAGGAATGTCTCGGGATCCATCGCATCTTTATTGACAATAATATCAATGAGTTGATCACCCTCGTCATTTATCTCTTGACTTAAATCTACGGTATATGGTAGAGAAAGTAAAGTCTGTTCTGTAAGTTTATCATAATAGTCTTCCTCATATGGATTGAGGTTGACTTTTCTTTGTTTTTGTTGGTCCTGAATTATGTTTGAAGGTAGACGTATAGTTCTACTATTCTCATTCAAGGATGCCATAATACTTTGACGTATCCACCAAACCGCATAAGAGATGAATTTAATCTTCTTAGAAGGGTTAAATTCTTCCGCAGCCCTCATTAAACCAATGTTGCCTTCCGATATAAGGTCGGCAAGATCCATACCTTGATTTTGGAATTGTTTAGCTACTGAGATAACAAATCTTAAATTACCCTTTACGAGTTCTTGTAGGTTCTCACTTTTCTGTTCTTTAGTGAGATCTTTTCTTTTAAGATTTTTTAGGATTACGTCCAATCGTTCTTTATCTGCGATTGGTAATTTTTTGATGTCTTTTAAGTAGTGGGATATTTCCTCTACATTAATGAAATTGTTTTTGTGGTGCATATTTGTATTGGGTATTGGTTATTTTTTCTTGATCATACTAAAATACGGAATTATTTTGGATTATCAAAATTATCTAAGAACTTTTTTTCATCTTTCGTCAAACTATCAATTCCGTCTCTTTCGATTTTTTCAAGAACATCATCTAAATCAAGTGATTGTGGTTCTTTTTTGGGTTTTGAATATTCGATCCTTAGATATTGATCCTCCTGTTTTGAAAATAAAAAATCTTTTACTTGTTCGGGTAAGTGTGCGGTGATTACCTCATCTCGTCTAAAGACGAAATAAAATTTCACGTTGTCATTTACCAAAACTTCATAGAGTTCTTTAGATAGTTCCTCTTGTGTTGCTTCAGTATCCAAAATAAGGATTAGATTCTTCGAATTCTCCACAACAAACCTTAGATTGTTGATCACAGGGTGTTCACCCACCACTTCTGTGCAGAAGTACTCGATATCTTCATAATCATCAAACATCCCATATAGAAAAATTAAGTATGTCGTCATATTTTGTTTATTTTTTTAGTTTTATTTTCCAATACATTCCAAGACCCATATAAGGTGATACCCCATTCGTTGCGTTAGTCACCCCTAAATTCAATTGGTACATATTGTCTTTTTTGTTTTTAAAGATGAGTCCACCACCAATCGATGAAAAGATGTCTTGTTTGTTAACACCCATATTAAATCCATAGTACAGTTGGTTTTTAGCGGGTTCTTTAACAATCTTGGTATCATAGATTGTCGGTATACTGAAATTCCAAGTAATATCACGAGAGTCTATCTTATTTTGTGTGATTCTATCCGTAATAATTCCATAACCTAATGTCGGATTCGGTTTATTACCTAACGAATCTTTCACTCTATCATTAAATTCATACGTAAGGTTTATTGTGTCATTCACACTATACACCGCAAAGTAATCTTTTAAAATGGCTAACGTATCAACATTAACTGGTACTGTTATAGTTTCAACCTTAGTGATATATTTTGGTACGTACTGAGGTACCTTAATAATTTTATCAATAAAGACAGTGTCGATCTTATGATCCACAACCTCATACTTTTTACCATCAATCTTAATGGTTTCGGGTTTATCTGCACCTGTTGTGTTACCACAACTTCTTATTAATAATAGTATGATAAGACCTACTATAATAATAGTTCTTATATCTAATTTAAAAAATTTATCACGTAAGTCTTTTGCATCCATACCTATAAATATTTCACCATTTATTTCTTTTTAATTACGATTTCATCGATAATTCCATATTTTAATGCCTCATCCGCCGATAACCACAAATCTCGAGATGAGTCTGCCATGACTTGTTCAGCCGGTTTGTTACAGTACTCACCAAGTAAATCAAAAAGTTGTCGGTTCAATTTTTTCCATTCAACCATGTCAATTTCCGCATCTTGGATGTTACCTCTGAACCCACCACTTGATTGGTGTAACATTGTTCTAGAGAATCTCAATGAACCTCGTTTACCTTTAGTACCCGCACCAAGTAGAATTGAACCCATTGAGGCAGACATACCCGTGTTCACGGTTCGTATGTCCGAATCGATATAATCCATTACGTCTACCATTGAAAGTCCTGATTTAACAGACCCACCCCCGGTATCGATGTGCATCGTAATATCGTTATGATCAATACTATCTAAGAACATTAATTGTGCTTGAACGATCGTTGACATATTATCATTGACGGGACCCGCAACCCATATAATCCTCTCCATCATTAAACGAGAGAAGACATCCATTACAGTTACGTTAAGTTGTCTCTCCTCTAAGATATATGGTGTTAAACTATTTTCAACTTGTTTATTGTAATAATGTAGATCTAAACCACTCACTTTATGGTCTTTAGCGTACAATTGGAAATCTTTAAAGTCTTTTGGATTCATACTGTTGTTTTATTTTTTACAAATATAATAAATTATTTTTAACTGGTATCACAAAAAATTATGAAATTTTTGTTGATATTGACTCTATAGTTGAAATATTCTCGTCCTTCTTAACCATCAATATGTTATCGGACCAGTTTCTAATCAACGGATTATGTGAAATTACGAAAATATGTTCAAAGTAGTCTTTAATTTTCTTAAAGAATTCCCCAACCATCTCTAAATTGTCATCGGCAACTTTACCAAAGACCTCATCCATCACCACAATGTTGGGTTTTGGTAATGAAGATACTTTAGTTAGTACACTCCTAAGAGCTAATGATGCAATCGTTCGTTCATACCCAGATCCCGAATTCAACGGTTTGGTGACACGTGTTTCGGTATCGATCATCACAAACTCCAATTCATTCTTTTCATTTATGTTTACCGACAATTTAAAGAAACAACTATCATCAAGTAGATGACCCAATTCCACATTTAGAAGTGGGATCATATCTCTCAACATTGTTTTTGAGATTCCGTTCTTACCGAAAACCGCCATATAAGTTTTCATTGTATTCATAACCGTTTCCTCTTTCTTAATTCTTTGGATTAGATCGTTGTTTAACTTTATCTTATCTGATGTGCTAGTTATCCCATTCTTAAACCTTTCAATAAGAATGTTACAATTCTTTATTTCAGAATTCGCGGTTTCCAACTTAGTTTTCAGAATGATCATTAACTTATCTAACTCGATATTTTTTTCATGTTTTTTCTTGTTAGTTTCATAGAATAAAACTCTATTGTTTTTAACTTCTAAATCATGTTTCTTTTGTTCAATCTCGAGTTCATATCTGGCAATCACCAATTTATTACGTTCGTATTGTTCGTACTCCTTTTTCAATAGTACAAACTTATCATTCAGTTTTTTCTCTTTCTCGATTTCCTTCAGAATCTTTTCCACACTCTTCTCGATGGTGGTGCATTGTTTTTTATACGACTCGATCTCGGTAGTGTGATTGATACCTTCTAAGGGTCGTTGACATGATGGACAAACACTACCTTCTTCTAATTGGGTGATTAATTTTTCAATATTTGTCTTCTCCCCATTTTTAGTTTTAATCTCCGCATCCTTATCATTGATACTCTCCCTGAGTTTATCGTGATCTTCCTCGAGGTAATATTCCTTAGGTTCGGTTATCGAGGTTTCTTTTAATGTCTTCTCAATCTTTTTAATGTCCTCTTTAGTATCTTCAATCTCACGTTTTAATGTAACGGGATTAGTGTTAACTAATTGTGGATCCACATCGGAATGTTTTTCACTCAAACACTTTTCTTTCTCGTTTTCTAAACGAGTTAGTTCCTCTGTGGTTGTTATTAACTTAACCTCATTCGCCTCTATCTGTCTCTCAAATTCTACAATCTCCTCACGAAGTTTCTCATTAGTCGATTCTAAAGTGAAGACGTTATTTGTATTGGAGACCATAGTTTTACTATAATCACTAACGATTATTTTACACTCCTCTTCTTTTTCTTTAAGTGCGTCTAATCCCATGAACCTGGTTAGGATTAATCCTCTCTCGGTTGGTTTAGAGTCAATTAATTGTTCCAAATTATTACCTGTGGTTAGGATAGTGGCCAAGAAATCTTCTTGATTCCCAATTGCACTAGTGATAAACTGTTCAGTTTCTCTTCTTTGTTCCCCCGAAAGATTTTGGGTTTCCCCATTTTCTAAAATCTTATAGAAGTTCAATTCAGTCCTTACCGTGTACTCACCCGCCTTTGTCTTCTTTCTTTGTACAATTCGATGTATAATATAATCTTCCCCATCAATTGTAATAACCCCTTTTACGGATACCTCATCTTTATCGGTAAAACGATTAAAAATCTCACCCGAGGTTTTTGTTTTTGTGGTGGTATTGAAGAATAGAAATAATAGGACATCTACCGTTGATGTGGTTTTACCACCAAAATTTCGTGGTGTGGATTCAACCACAGTGATCCCATCTGAAATTTCAAAGTCAATTCTATTGTTTTCCCCAAAAGAAAGAAAATTAGAGAACTCGATATTCTTAATGTACCACTTATTATACTTAACTCGATTACTTTGTTTCGTGACTAAGATCTCATTGATACGATTATCTAATCGATCAACTAAAGTTTTATCATAATCTACTTTGTTTTCATCCAAAAAGTCGAACATTAACTTTTTCTGATACGACGGATCTAATATACTATCAGATATCTCAAGTGTTTTTAATTTACTATTGGTGTTAGTATTTAAAACTTTTGTGTTTATCTTAATAAATCTCGTGTTGTACTTCTCTTGGAAGTACGCTTTCACCCTTTTAATTTTTTCAGGGGTAAATGCATCATGAGTATCCGCCCACGTTACTTTAATATAAGGGTTGTTGTAATCCATTAATTTTTTTCTTTGATGTATTTTCCTTTACTATAATTGTATGTCTCTACGTCCTCTCTTTTAAATGAGAACCAGTGTTCACCGTATCCCGCACCTCCGAAGAAGTATGTTGGAATGAATTTCTCTCTAACTGTGTCCGCTCTAACTACAATGAACTGTGTGAAGTCGTGATTAGAACGAACAAAAATATTCTCTGTGTTGGGGTTTAGGAAATACTCGGCTTTCCTCCTTGGCATATTAACCGTCCTAAATTGTTGTTTGGATCTTAGTGAGTAGTCATTTACCCAAAAATCACCACTCCAACCACCTCTCTCAACTTCAACTCCGATGTGTGGTTTACCAACAATTAGTAGATCTATTTTCTTTGGTGTTGGATTTATTTCCAACGCGACACCAAACGATTTGGCAAAAAACCTAATCGCTCTCCTCTTTATTAGATGATCATCATAATTTTTTGTCCTACCCAAAATACATTACTTAATACGACTCTCCTCAAAGAATTCGATTATTGAATTGATCGCCCATACGGCACCTGCGGTGAACATCCCATCTAAAAATATAGTTAACCACCCCACTTCGAAGTATTGGATAGTTAATCCACCAGTAACAATAGAAAGGAGGAATCCAACCCACGTTGACGTACAGAGTGGGCAATTAATTAATTCGCCAAAAAATTTAGAGTGTTTTAAAATCCATTGACGTGTTGAATCGAATATCGACCCGTAAACAATGATGGTGGTCATACCATAACCAATGAACGACCACAATAAAAGAATATCTACCATAATATTAATATAAGAATTTTTTAGGACAAAATCAAATCACCTATTCATCGTATAATGACGATAGATCTGAGTTTTTCATGAACTTAGCTTTCCCCATGTTACTCAAACCATCAGTAATTTTTTTCAGATCCTCGTTTAGTTTTTTATTTAGTTCTTTAAGTTTTTGGATTTCATCGTTATCTGTTATGTAAATTGGTTTTTCAACTTCAATCTCTTTGATGACTTCTTTTGTAACCACTTTCACATCACCTTTAATAGGTACTTCTTTAATAACCTCCACGGGAACTTCAACCCTTACTTCTTTTATGACTTCAACAGGTACCTCGACAATCTTTTCTACCACAACCTCTTTAACCACTTCTTTAATCACCTCTTTAATGGTTTCGTGTCCCTTTACCAATGATGGGGTCTCACCATATTTCAAAATAGTAAACCCCCTATCAAAGACAGACTTAGAATATTTTTCGATGTCAACAATAGAGTTTAATTCACAATACTTTATGAATTCATCATCCAAGGTTAAGGAGTACTTCTTCTTCATTGTCAATGTCTTTTATGTCATTAATAGAGAAATGTAGGAATGGTTGGTCATTTTTAATGTCGTAAAACTTATATTCATTATCATCAATAGTGTATACACCATAACCGTGATGTTTCACCGTCTCTCCGAAGTTTTGTTGAATTAACGAGCCCACCATGTACGCTTTTCCACCACTAGGAAGATCAAATACTTGTCTTTTATGGATGTCCCCACATAACAATAAGTCCAAATCAATAAAATTTAGTCGAGGATACGCATCCTCAAATTCATACCCCGTATCAGTCGCCAAACCTTGGATCGGTCCATGGAATAGACCAACGTAAAGACCTTCACCTTTTTCAAATTCAGGTTTTTGATTATGTTGATAAAGGGAATAGACCACCCAATTAATATTTTCATCCTCATAGACTCCCATATCCTTATAATAGATGATGTTTTCATTCCTTAACATACCTAAGATTGGAGTTATACTGTCAATTCTCTCATGATTATTTTCTAAGAAATCGTGATTACCCGGTATAACGACAACCTTACCAACATCAGTTAAATCATTTAAAAACTTAGAAGTGATCATTAACTGTTCATTTGATATGTTGATCTTTTCGTGTACGAGATCTCCCGCAACCACTACCCTAATCTCGTCATATTCATATCCTTTCACATGTTCCTTCACTTCATTGACGAATCTATTAAATTGTTCTTCGTAATTGTCGTGATATTGAGTTCTTCGGATATGGATGTCCGCCGCGTGTATAATAATTTTTATCATAATAAACCTTTTTGTTCTCTATCGATTCGTTTCTCGTATTCTGAATGGATTAATTTCTTAAATAAAGTCGTACTCCACCCATGTTTTCTATTAATGTAATGAATCGGGATGGGTAACCCCGACCCCGTAAACATTTTATCCTTATAATCGTCCCCCAAAAATCTAACATCGGGGTTTATCTCAATTAAGAGATCCAATAAGTCGTTCTCCGTTGCGTACGGTGTAATTAAATCAATCTGTCTTAAAGACTTTAAAACGACCAAACGATCCCACACATCCAAAACAGGTTTAAGTTTCTCGGGTCTCTCCAATGACGGATCAATATGTAATAAAATATGGACGACCTCACATAATTTACTCATCTCAGAAAACATATAAATGTATCCGGGATGAATTACATCAAAATTGCCCGCTATGACCCCTACCTTGTATTTCATTTAAAGAAGATTTATTAAGATTGGTGCCATTTTATATCCGATATACGCACCTAATGCCGTTGGAACAGGGAAAACGATAAACTTCCCTAAATCTGTAACATATTTTGGTCGATTCACAATCTTACCCAAAAAGAAATAATAAACAAGATAGGATATGAGTACCGCGATGTCCATCCTAATAGTGACCGCAACAATAACGATCGCACCTAAGAATCCGTAGATGAAATTATAGAGTGCCCCATCAACCCAAATCTCTTTTTTATCGTTCTCTTTATAATCTTCAATTAATCGTTTCATTTTTTTCTATTTTAATTTCTTTTAATATATCGGGGTTTTGTTCTAATGTTTGTTTAGTAATCAAATCCTTTATTTTAGTTGTTGACCAATCATGGGATCGAGTGGTATAAATGACTTTAATTGGTAAATCCATTCCAGTAAACTTCTTATTGATGTAATCCTCACCTAAAATCCTAATGTCGGGTTTAATGAATTTAATCAAATCCAATAACTCATCTTCTGTTTGATATACAAACACCTCATCGATATATCTGATAGACATTAATGTCTTATACCTCTCATATAGAGGTATCACCGGTTTATATTTACTTTTTCTATGTAATGAGGGGTCTCGTTGTAAAAACACGACAAACCAATCACAATGTTCCTTAGCGGTCTCAAAAGTGTAAATGTAACCTGGGTGTAAGAGGTCAAAATTACCCGCAGTAAATCCAATTGTTTTCTTCGGTGTCATTGTCTTTATCATCATTTCAATACTTTTTGCATATCCATCAATAAAATCTTTTGAATGACTTCTTGAGGGACTTTAAACTCATCAAACGACCCATCTTCCTTTACTAAGACAACGATAGATCCTAATAATTTTTTATCAGCGTATGGGGTACCCTTTAACATCTTTAGTAATAGTTTGCCATAGAACGGTAATTGTAGATAGTAGTGTCCTAATGCCGTACTGTCAATATTATCAAATGGTGGATACATCTTTTTCGTGTATCTCTGTTTTTTGAAGTTCTCGGGTTTATTTGTTTTCCAATCGGTAATTAGAAACCCGTAATCGGTACCTTGTTTATTTTCTATTAACCAAACCTTATCCGGTTGACCGACATAACCGATCTCAGGATCACCTAAAATGATTTCAGTATCCAATAAAACCGCATTTCTTTCGTGCATTAATGATAAGAAGTCGTTACCCGCACCAATCATTTTATCACTCCTCTCTATTTGTTCTTCGTCACATATGTAAATCGGTTCTCTAACCTTTTTATACCCACCATATTGATCAATTAACTCTTTTTCTAAAATGTAGTGAACCCTACTTCCTTGATTACTCGCGTAAGTTCCTTTATCGGCCCATTCTTGTAACAATTCTCTTTGTTTTGCGGGATCCCCTTTGGCCATTCTGTGGGATATACCCTGAGAATCGAATTCTTCGTAAAACTTCTTAATTACTTTTGATACGGAAGGAAAATTACTTCTAATGATCCCATCCTCAGCTCTCATATAATAAATGTGATCCTCTTCGATAAATGTTAAATCTATCTCTTTACGTCTACGATCTAAAATCTTACGTATCTTCTCTGATTCTTTTTTTAAATCCATTAATCCAATTGTATTTCTTCATATTTTGATAAATCCCCCTGTAGATCGGCAATGTCAGAATCAACCGGTAACTTTATGACCCACACTTTACCCATCATCTTTCCACAGTTTAATTTGTGGTATAGTTTCTCGGTATCAGTCCAAGCATCCCCATCTAAAACAATCACAACACGTTTTGCATTATTGTAAAGTTTCATAAACAAGTTATTTGTCATGTATTTTCCTAACATGGGGATCGAATTGTTAAGGAATATACTGTCGAAGGCTCCTTCAACCACATACACCGTTTCATCCCAATTAATTAGGTGTTCATTCCATATCAATTGTTCCTTATCGACAGATGGGTTACGGTATTTTAACTTAGTTCTACTCAAAAATGATCGAGCAACAAAGTAATTGATTTCGTTTTCCGTATCGTAAGATGGGATGATTATTCGATTTTCGTACAATCCCGATTCACAATAACCAATATTATACTTATTGATCATTTCATCTGTGATGTTTCGAGAACGAACGTATCTTTCTGCTTGTTTATATTGGTGGGTTAGTCGTCTTCCTTGACTAACTTCAGTGAATTTCATAAATTCTTTAGGTAACCGTATTTTTTGGTACTCTGGTTTATCCGCTAACTTTATTTCATCAGGAACATAAAGTAAGAATTGTTTCATTTGTCTGGGGGTTCCATACTTCTTCATCAATGTGAATAGGGAACCCTGAGTGTCATGAGTCTCCGCACATGACCAACACTTATAGACAAACCGATGATAATTTATTTCTAGGTTACCCTTACCATCACCATGGTCCAAACCTTTTATATCGTGAGAACATACAGGACAATCAAATGAGATCTGTCCACGGTAGTCGCTATGGAGATGTGAGTCACCAAAAACGTCTTCCAATACGTCAACAATAAAAGAAAGATTTATATCATCTGCTACCATACATAATAATATACGAAAAAAAAATGAGAAAAAAAAGTCCCCGAGAACACCACTCCTCGGGGACAACCAACCAGTGTGTAAAAATAAATCTTACACGACCCGTCCTATTATTAAATATAAGAAATAAAAATGTAGAAGTCAAATGACCCCCTTACTTTTCTTCTGATTTAACTTTGTTAATGTAACCGATCACCGCAGTGGCAGCATCACTCATATCGTAATTCTCTTTACGTAGATTACCTGTTCTACCGTACAACCACTCAACTTCGGGGAATAAGTCGTTTACGTGTTCCCAAATGACGTGTTTCTTATCAATATCTTTTGGATATCCACCAAACAACACATTTCTTCCCGTCGTATTGGCACCCACTAAATCAGGGAATGCAAATTTTCTTGCGTTGTAAGTTGAAACAAAAGTTGGTACAATACCTAAAACGTCAAAACACGATTTTAAAACCATACTATTATACCTTAATAATGTCCCAACAGTGTAAACATTATTAGAGTTTAATAAAGGTTCCTCGATAATCACTTTCGTGATTCCAATGTCTTGGTAGGCGAGTAAATGTTTCCTAAACGCTTCTGATTTTTTGAGTAACTCCTCAATTTTATCTTCGGGTTGTGGTTTAATCTTCGGAGAGAAGTGAGTTAACTCTAAAAGATGTGACCCTGTAATATCGAATAACGCCCAACCTATTGTCTTGGTTGAGATGTCTAACCCCAAAATCTTGGGCTTATTTTTAAATTTTGACTCCATATATTTTATTATAATAATATATAAAGAAAAAACTTGTAATAGTAAATCTTAAAAATCTAATTTAACTGAAAATACTTGAGTCCCAATTCTTTTTACGGGTGTTGCGGTTTTCGCAACCACTAACACATCTTTGTTTTGATCTAACAACACAACCTCAGTAACGTATTTTTGAGTTACATCCTTTGGGTGTGTTGGGTTTTGTGTCTCCGTGAATTGGGTGTCGGGTAAATTAAGGAGGAATCTCATCTCCTCGATGTCTGTTGATCTAACTAACTTAATACTACCGGGGAATGGTTGTTCGTCACCAAATTGTGGTTCGGATGATGGTTCGTTAGGGATGTTATTAGTATCTCCCACCATTCCATTAATTGTTAAGTAGTTTTCCAAATCAAATAATTCTCCATCCTCAACCATCAAACCTGTAATAATAAAATTAAAATCAATTAAATTATTTGGATCAATAAATTGTCCAACAGTATGGTTAGGGATTAATGATGTGATATCTACCTCAGTCCATAAATTGTGATTAGGTAATTTATCCGCGTCGTTAGTTGTCTCTTGGATCAATACTTTCATAGTGGTTGCCACGAATCCGTGTGTGGCACCATCGAAAGTTGGTTGTAAATGTGATAATTGGTTATGACCGTCTATCGTACCAAATTTCAACGCCATGTTAGATGGGTATGGTACTTCACATTCACCAACATTTTCATTAACCGATATTTTGGTTAAGTAATTACATGGTAACCCGTTCAATTGGGTATCCCCATCATATTCGAACATATAAGTCACCCAAAATGTTTGTGGGGTTCCACCACTAATTAACGAATCACTAACTGACGAATCACTCGGTACCGTTATACATTTAGGTGCGGGTAAAGTCCATCTTCGATTAGATTTGTAATCTAAAAGTGCGACTAACTCTTGGTCATCGAACACAACGATTTTTTTGTCTACGAATATTTTACCAACATTATTACCCATCTCATCTTTAAGATATCTATATCTCACATATTTTGTTCTAATGTCTCCGGGTGTGCCCGCAACTGAAGAATCGATGTACATATCCTCGGTATCCATTTTAAATTCTGCACCCATTGTGGTACCTGTACTTCTATGGTAATAAATAAAAGGTATATAAATGTTGAAGAAATCAACATCACTAACTGTTTCATCATTAACTATAACACCTTCAGTACTAGATGCTCCGATATAATCATCATACTTATAAAATCTTTCAGGGTCTTCAAAAATATGACCTAACTCGGAATAGTGAATAATTGCAATACATCTTTGTTCTTCAGGACTAACAGTAATGACCTCATTAAATGAGTTATTATATGTTGTCCCCGTATTAGATGCCTCAAGTTGTCCTTCAGATATACCATAACCCAAATATTCCATCGTGGAGATGTGTTTACTTCCGGTGAATCCTGAAACACTTTCATCAAAACCATTAACGTCAAAACCTATAGGTTTATCTTGCCACACCACGTTTAATGTCCATGGGTCATGTTGTTCACTAGGATCAACTTGATTGGATACACATGTTGGTGCGGTTGTCGAACCCAATGGATTTTCAACTTTACAACTATTACACACAATTTGTGCCCATCCACTCATAGTTGAGAAATCAGGCATAGTTCTATCTAAAGTAATGGTGGTTTCACCACTAATACCACAATCAACAGTATAACCTGTGACTATGTTAATGTCGACAATTTTGTAAATTAAACTAGACGAATTTCCAGTCACAACTTGTTCTTCATTAACAAACTGATTATCAAATACAATTGTAATGTATTCACAATCGTTAAAACGTGAAAGTGAGTTAATATCTATTGAAGTAATAAGACCGTTATCACAATCCAAATATGCCTGACTCTCAATAAACGAAATCTGATTGGTTCCATTTACTTTAGAAATTAATACTCGTTGTGTGTAACATTCGATAGTAGTACCACTACATTCGACAGAATCATATTCAATATGCTCGGTAACAAAACCCGCAGGTCCCATTCCATTTCTGATTGTTGTGGTCATTGAATCTTTTACGGGTACTCCGTATGTTGTTGTACCATTAGAATCAATTAAGTAAGGGTATTTTACTTGAGAGTCTCTATCCATTGAGGATAGGACTTTTTGATGTGGTCTTCCCTGAATACCATCTAAATTAGTAAAGGGATCGGTATAGTCAAATTCAGAATCCCCCACTTGGAAGAATTTAATTTGAAAATCACCTTCCGCAATAGACTTCCTACCCTTTTGGGTTAGTCTTGCTGAGAGAAATTCTGCATTGTTTTGACTTAAAAAACTCATAGTTAAAATATATCCTTTTTAAACTTAATAATAAATATCATTTTTTTTTATTTTTAATGTGTTACGTCATAACACATTCACCATTTAGACAGTTAGGTCCGATCGTAAATGTTAATTTCACATTATTTGATGTTGGGTTTGATCCACAAACATTAAACTGTGAGGTTATCCCATCAGTCTCCCCGTTAACTATCTGACCATCACAATCAATATATGAGTACGAAATACCGATTTGTCCTGTTGAATCTGTGTATGTTATACATTGACATGTGTATGTCTCGACGATGTCCGCGTCTAACTCACAATCCAACGGGATTGCAGTTGCCGTCGGCAATGGAGTTTCGGTAGGTGTTGGTTCAGGCGTTTGCGTAGCCGTTGGCTCAGGAGTATCTGTAGGTGTTGGTACCGGAGTATCTGTCGGTGTCGGTGTTGGAGATATTGTAATTTCAGTAATGTCCGCTTCCAAAACACAGTCTATCGGGAATATTTCAGTTATGTCTCCGTCAATATTACAATCGACGGGGAATATTTCCCTGATATCGGCACATAGATGACAATCCGCATTTGGTGATAATACTTTAAATACCCTATCTAAACACCCAATAGATGTCAATTTTACAAAAAATGAAGTTATTTCATTATCAATGAAGATATCTTGTGGGGATTCTATCACGTTCGGTAAAACCAATGTGAGTTCATCCTCCGTCATCCCTGTAAATACATTAACAGGAAATTGTGTCAGTGAATGTTCTGAATCAACGGATAACTTTATTCTAATTAATTTACTCATTCTTTATATGTTATTTATTAACAATCGGTGTTGGTGGGGGCAATGGTGTTTCGGTAGGTGTTGGTGTAACCTCTGTACAAATATTTTGTATGGTTGTAATGATACTCTGAGCACTAAAAGTATTTGAGATTACCCCATTAGTTCCAGTGGCTAAATCATAAAGAACATTA
>Ga0102830_1000604_pt1 | contig 15070 bp, 12 predicted proteins | sample ColrivemetaGS703_FD_84511 | JGI IMG/M metagenome (GOLD analysis project Ga0102830, IMG submission 84511) | Estuarine microbial communities from the Columbia River estuary - Freshwater metaG S.703 | ecosystem: Environmental > Aquatic > Marine > Intertidal zone > Estuary | place: USA: Columbia...
ATCGCGATTCTTTTATAGGTTTTATAAGATGAGTTTTAAAGTGTTTTGAATTTGATATTAGCTTGTCACCTAAACTACTTAATGCAACTAAAGGGAATTCTTTGTTTTTGAACTCATTTTGATCTCTTAATTTCTTTGAAAAGGAATGACCATCCATTTTGGGCATACATATATCAATTAAACCTATATCAAATTCTATTACTTTTGTAAAATACAAGGCTTCTTCCCCGTTGCTAAAAACGTGTGGTTTCATACCCCATTTAGTAATCATACCTGTTAAACTGATGCGGTTATGAATATTATCATCTACTATGAGAACATTTGCATTATGTAATACTTTATCACATTTAGTATTTTGTTTTTGATGATCTATACATTCTAATGATGGTAAAACGAATGAAAACTTTGATCCTTTATTTGTTTCGCTCCAATCTAACCATATAAACCCACCCATTAATTCCACCAACTCTTTACTAATTGCTAATCCTAAACCAGTACCTTGATATATTTTTGATGTAATTTGGTTATCAACTTGACTAAATGATTTAAATAATTTATTTTTGTCATCTTCGTGTATACCACATCCGGAATCCAATATATCGAAACGTAAAAAAATTTTTTTATAATTATCATTACCTAAATTAATTGTTTTATCTATGATATTATTATTAGATGATTTTTTTATAGATATGAAATCATTTTCAGAAATTAGATTTGTATTAATTATTATCGTTCCTTTATCTGTAAATTTAATAGAATTACTTAATAAATTTAATAAAATCTGTTTTATACGATTTTGATCACCGTATATATATTCTGGTATATTTTGATCTATATTGTATGTGTATTCCAACGATTTTTCATAAATTTTAGATAACACAATATCATTCGTTGTTTCTATACATTCTCTTATATTCATTGGTTTCATATCCAATGATATTTTACCAACTTCTAGTTTAGAATAATCTAATATATCATTTATTATAGTCATTAAATTAAAAGAACATTCTTTTACCATTGATATATAATCTTGTTGGTCATTTGTCAATTTTGTATCTTCTAATAATGTCAACATACCTATTATTCCATTTAATGGTGTTCTTATTTCGTGCGACATATTTGCTAGAAATATTGATTTGTGATTATATGCTTTTTCCGCACGTATAGTCTGGTTTCTTAATTGTATTTCTAGTAATTTATTCTCATTAACGTCTTGTAATGTAAACATGAATGAAACGTTATCATCAGAATATACTATATTTCTTTTATTTGTCACCCATCTATATTCATCTAATTTCTTATTAAATATTCTAAATGTAGAATGACATTCTTTATGATTTTCCATAAAAGATATACAAGTTTTAATTTCTGATTCTCTATCATCAATGTGTATTGAGTCAAGATATATTTTTGATATATCTTCCTGTTTATAAGGATCTAAACCTAATAAGTTTATTACAAAGCGATTAGCATAAATACATTTATGTTTATCATTAAATCTTATAATTCCAACTGGTAAATTATCTAACAATAAAGTGATATCTTTATCAATTTTATTTATAAAATTCATAAACGCACTTAAATCTATTATTATAACAATAAATTAAAAATATATAAAACAACAGCAATTTATGGTTTATATTTTGATACATTTTTGTTAAAATGTGTTTTATGTTTAAAGATTGTATTTTGATAATAAAGTATAGTATAAGGGGTAAACGCAATTAATTATATTAAAAACCAAGACGTTTTTTGTAAAATTATTATATTTTATTATAGTATAAAATGTCAACATTTGATTACGATCACGAATTAACTTTTAATGTAGTATTTGATGCTACTGTTATTACAAATTCTGAAATTCAAGATAAAACACAACCTTTTATTGATAGAGTTCATGAAGAATTCAATAAAATAATGTCTATATTAAACATTTATCCAGGTGTAAATGTCATGTCTAGTTTTGTTGAATGGGAAACAAGACGTTACAAAGTCACTCTTCATAAATAAATATATTAAAAAGAAAAAGTTCATTTATTTATAATATATATTAGTATATATATTGTAAAACAATGGAAAAACCGGATAATTGGAGTGATTTGATGTTTTGTGAAAAAATAAATATATATAAAAATGTTTTAAATGAAGAACATTCAAAATATACAGACAAATTACTGGTAAAAAATATTGTAAAAGATATATGTGGTGATAAAATCAAGGTTGCAAAAGTTGTAAAAGTATTAAAAGATCCTAATGACCTTGATCAAAATGACATCAATCCTAAATATATTATAAAAGCAGCTCACGGATCTGGATGGAACATCAATATAAAAAAAGATACCGATGTAGATGGATGTAAATTTTTATTAAGGTCTTGGAATAGATGTTATAGTAAATCAGAGAAACAATACACTTATATAAAACCCGTTTTTTATATAGAAGAAAAAATTAATGATAAAATATTAGGAGACACAGGTGAAGCTATAGTTTATATGATCAGATGTATAAGAGGAGCTCCCATAAGTATAGGTATAAAATATAAAAATTTTATGAATAATTATGATATCGATTGGGAACCTATAGGTTCTACATCGCAAAAAATACCATTTGATCTATTATTAAATGATACTAAATTTACAGATATGATATATTATGCATCAATATTATCTAAACCATTCGAATTTGTAAGAATGGATTTTTATTTATCTAAAACAGATATATATTTTAGTGAATTTACATTTACACCAAATGCTGGTAAACAAGTTTTTACAAAAGACGTTGAATATATGTTAGGAAAATTATGGGATTAATTCTTTTTACAAATGAAATATATTAGTTTCCAATTAATTTTAAGTGAACCAGGTATATAATTTAAAATAGTAACAAGGCCATCAATAAGTACGTGGTCATTTGGTAATAAATCTAGATGAAATAAATTTTTTATAAAATCAAACATTTCATTTTCATTCGTAAATACCCAATCATATTCTTTATTTATACTAGTTACACTAAAATTATTTTGTTCAATTTGTTTTATATCGTTATTATCAAAAAATATACCAGAATGTCCATTACTGTTGTATTCGTTAACAAAGTCGTTTAACCACGTATCTTGACAAGAACCCTTTATAACATCTCCTATTATTAGAAACCCGTTTTGTTTTAGTATTCTATTAAACTCATTATATATATCGTACCTTTCTAATATAGAAGTATGATGCAGACTTGCAAGACAAATAATTTTATCAACTGTATTTTTTATTTGTGGTATATTTGTATAATCGCATAAACTTATTTTTTCATTGCAAAATTCTTTACAAATATCATATGCGTAATATTTAATTTTTAATTTTTCATCAATATATTTATGTAAAGGTATCCCACCAGCAGGAATATTGACAATTGTCTCTTTATTGTTTAAATGTAACATTTCTATAGCTTGAGTAAATTCATTATATAATACATTTGGATATTTATTTATACTATACAAATAAGATTGTGTTCTATTTGAAAATTGTTTTTTATAATTCATATGTTATATTAAATAAATTTTTAATATATTATATTAATTATTTCATTAAAATAATGATGATGTTTTCTTATTTATAAGATTTAATATTTGACCAGCAGCACCTTCGATACTATCTTGTTTCATTCTTTCAGTAAAATCTAAATTATTCCTTGATTTGCTAATTTGTTCTTGTAAATAGTTTTTATCAAAAAAATTTGATACAGGAATATCCAATAAACCAATTTTACTATCTTTATTAAAATATTTAGAATATTTTTCTATATTGTTTGAATCTTTAATTATATCTAATAATTTTTCTAGATTTTCATAAGAAGATCCAGATCCCCCCTTTTGAAACTTTTTAGAATTAAAAAATGATTCAAATAAGCTAGATGCTGCGCTATCTGATGATACAGAATCATTTGTATTAGATTGTATTTGTTCATTTGATATTTTTTTTGATATATTATCTTTAAACAAAGACATTCTACCCATTGCTTTATTAACAGTTTCTGTTGCTCCATTTAAGAGTTCGGATAGTTTACTTACAGAATCTTGTAATTTACGTTGAATTATTTCAATTGATGTTTTAAGACGTTGTTTTTCTTTATCGTCTTTTGATACATCGTATGCCTGAGTCAATTGTGATAGTTTATTTTCAATTATACCAATGTCCTTTTCCAAGGCTTCTGTTGCACCTCCGTACATATTTAATAGAATACCCATACCTCTCATTCGATATTGAGATTTTACAACGGAACGTTTTTTAACAGAATCTTTTTTAACGGAACGTTTTTTAACAGAACGTTTTTTAGCACTGTGTTTTTTAGCACTGTGTTTTTTAGCACTGTGTTTTTTAGCAGAGTGTCTTTTAGCAGAATGACGTTTTACTGAAAAATGACTCATCTTATGTTATATATTAATAAAATATTTTTATTGTTTGTTTTTAATTTAAATCTAATTTTTTCAATGATAAAATATCATAATATTTTGATCTAATTGTTGTATCATTTTCGAATGCATAATCTGGTGATAATAATAGAGGATATTTTTCTTTGTCATTTTGATCATCGCAGCATAATCCAAGAGAACCTTTACCAATTAAATTATCCTTGCAATTATAACATAAGGGTCCTTTTTTAGGGTCTAAATTATAAAATCGATTCCCTATTCTTTCCATATTTAGTGGTAATTCGCAAAAATCAGAGTTTAATGCACCGAAATTATTAGGGTAATTTGTGTTTTTTTTATAAAATGGACAAAGAGATGAGTCTTTAGGAACTGTGTCCCATATACCAGATACTACTAAGCATTCTTTTTTTGTATCAATATTTTCAATAGCTCCTGATATTTCTGTCTTGTAACAATTACCAACATCTTTTGTAACTTGGTTTTCTAATTTTTTCCTTTGTAATTCTAAATTAAATAAATTTCTCATTTCGTTAGTTATAATCATATCTTTACCACTTGTAAGATAAGGATCCATTAAATGATGTTTATTAAGTATGTTATAATAATTATAAAAATTTTCATATCCTATACTATCCTCCATAGGTTTAACAGTTGTAGAATGTGGAGTTTGTAATGTAATTTGTTTTATTTCAATATTTACATTGGAATTTTCAGACAGTTGAGGGGTGTATTCACCTGTGTCCAGTAAGATATTTTTAATATTTTTTATAACGATATAAAATTTAAATGTATGTATCCATTGTAAAGTTTCATTTTTAATATCCAAATCGAAAATCAAATGTCTATCATCCAATTTGTCTACAAAATATCTATTGTACATATTTTTTACAACAACTAATTTAGAATTTTTATAAGAATATATATCACTAATCCTCTTTAGTATATTATTTGTAATAATGATTTCTAAAAATTTATTATGTTGAAATACAGGTTCCTTTTCAAATGTATTTTTATAATCTGGAAATTGATTAGAATCATCAAATAATCGTTTTATCGATTCTATTTCTGATACATTTTTATCATCTTCTATGTTGATATTGTCATTGTAAAAAGTTACATTAAAAAACTCTTTCGATATAAATGATTCCTTTAATCTAAATAAAAATAATAACAAACTTATAATAATTAGTATATATATCATCATTATAAGTATACAACAAAAAATATTTGTAATATATTTATCTACGTTGAATACCTTGTCCAAAATTTTCTCTTTCTGCAATCATCTGTTGTAACCTATTATCTAAATCCTTTTGTTTTTCTGATACATTAGAATGTTTTGAAAAATTGTTAAACATATTTTGATTATTTGTATTTCTATTATTTGTATTTCTATTATTTGTACTATTCATGTTGTTTAACATCATATTTTGATTATTTGTATTTCTATTCATATTACTGGGATTTTGGTTTTGTGACATATTTTGGTTAAACGTATTTTGAAAATTTTCTCTTTCTTGGTATTTTTTTGTATAATCATCTTTTGATACGCTAGAATCTTCCTGTGGTGTTTCTATTTTATCATCTGGTTTACCAATAAATTTAAAACATTGTTCTTTTGCATCGTGCAAGTCAGATGAACCATAATTAGAATAAGAATCAGAAAAAGACCCCATTTCAATTGAATTAAAACCGAGTATAGAAGCTGATTTATATTGTTGAATTTCATTTTCTAACCAATTAAATGCTTCTGCTCCAGTAAGAATATATTCTGGTCCTGGTGTAATTATAGTTGGTACTTCTGATATTTTAATCTGCAAATTGTTTTGTATATCGTAAAAAATCTTAGGACGTTGTTTAGTATTTAAATCAACATCTATATTTATTCTAATAAATGTTTCAAATAATTCAGGTGTTTTCATTAAAATAGTTATAAAATTTGTAGAATGAATACAATATTCACTATAAAATAATATAGGTCTTTCAAAAATATTATTCATTTAATAGTTGTTATTATTTTTTTTTTACTTACCTTACGTAACTTTTATTGTTTGTTTGTTTAGAAAATAAAATATATTTATAATAAATAAGATGTCGGATATACGTTTAAAAAAAATTACAGTAGAGCCATTGCAGACCCCATTAATTATACAAAATGGAGACGTGTCTATTACAAGTAGTACTTTTAGTTCGGATATTCTAAATGGTGCATTGATCGTAAACGGTGGAGTAAGCATTAATACGACATATGAATCTGTTAGTTCTACATCTGGTGGTGCATTGACTGTAGGAGGTGGTATGGGTATAATGAGAAATGTACATATAGGTAATGATTTAGATTTGGACAGTTCAAATGGTATTTTTAGAGTAGGTGGGTTATCACATCCTAGAATGTTTTTAGATACTATAAGTAATAAAAGTTTTGTTATATCACCAGATGGTGATAATGTCCGTTTTACATTAACTGATACAAGCTTAAGTATAAATGTTACAAAACCTAGTATTAATTCTACAACTGGTGGATTTTTTATAAATGGCGGTATCAGTATATCTTGTACTGAAGATACAACAAATGCATCTAATGGTGGTGCTTTGACACTTGCTGGTGGTATTGCAGTAGGAAAAAATGTAGAAATTGCCAAATCTGTTACATTAGGAGAGTCGAATTCTAATAATAGTGGATTAGTTGTTCGTTATACTGGGAATAATCAAATTGTTTTAGATAATAATAATTCTGGTTATGCATCTTTTAATGTATTTAATGAAGATTTAACAATATATAATAATCAAGATATTCAAATAGAAACATCATCAGGAAATACATATTTCATTAATAATGAAAATACTATGTTAGGGGTATATGATAATGGAATTGAATCATTTTATACTTTATATATTTCTCATACACAAGATTCAATAGATAGTTCATCTGGATCTTTGTTATTAGAAGGTGGTCAATCAATTCGGTGTAGTTCAGATGCTACAAGTGTTACATCTGGTGGAGCGATGAACATCTTGGGTGGAATGAGTGTGTTTAAAAAAACATTTTTAGGAGACTCTATTTCTATAAACTTAAATGACGATAAGAAAAATAAAATTATATTATGGAGGCCAGATCAAGATGTTTCTCAAAATCATGAATTTACTGGTTTAGGAAGTATTAGCTCAGGTTCATTGATTTATCAAACTTATAATTCAAGTGGAAACCATGTATTTTACAGTGGTTCAGGATCTTCAAGTAGTGATGAAATTTTCAGAATATGTGGTAATAGAAATATTGTTTTTATAGGTAAAAACCAAAGTTATAATGTTATTGGTGGTGGTTTAACAAATGATAGTTTGTCATTTCAATCTAGTTCAAATGATTTAGATATAAATTTCTTTACGGCAAATGGTACTAATAGTGATTCTAACCAATTAAAGATTTTTGCAAATGGAACTATAACCAATGTTGATGATTCTGAATATTTGAATATTGGCTGGGATACATTATCGTATAAAATATCATCTAAAAAGACTGGATTAGGATCTGATCACGATATTATATTAGAATCTGGTATATCAGATCAATTGGTGATTAAAAACGATGGAATTGTAATTGTATCATCTACAAAATCATCCATTTCAAATAATTCTGCTGCATTTATTGTGAATGGTGGTATAAGTATTAATTCTACAGAAAACGTTGTTAATTTTAGTCAAGGTGGTGGTATCACTATAGGTGGTGGTGCAAGTATACAAAAAGATGTTTTAATAGGTGGTGGTGTTTTTCTAGGTATAAATCAAAGTATTAGTTTACATACAGAAACGACGTCAAATTCCTTTTCTAGTTTATTAGTAAATGGATCTGAGAATTTATATCCATCTCTACATTTACAAGCTCATTCTTCATCAAATATTTCATCTTATCAAAATGAATTTGTAATATATAGTTTAGGAAGTGTTAGTTCTATTAATAAACAAGGTTTGCAGATAAAAACAAATAGTGATGTATCTGGATATGATATATCTACTGTTGCCGAAGGTGCAGGGATCTCTCAATCTATCAATTTGTATACAAATAATAATTCATATCAAATATTTTTGGATGTATCTAGTAATATAGGTATAAATACTAGTAACCCCAATTATAATTTAGATATCAATGGTACATTTGGTGTAAATGATAGAGCTTATTTTACTAGTTCTGTTAATAGTGTAAATTCAACAACTGCGAGTATTGTAATAAATGGTGGTATGAGTATTTCAAATACAAAGGAAGCTGAATCTATAACAAGAGGAGGAGCTTTGACAATAGCTGGAGGTGTATCTATTGCTAAAAATATGGTTGTTGGTGGTATTACTGAATTTTTAGACACTACTCCTTCTACTTCATCTTTAGAAGGGGCTGTAATTATCAATGGTGGATTATCTATTAAAAGTGGTCAAAATGCTGTAGATACATTAAATGGAGGTGCTCTTACGATTGCTGGTGGTGCAGCAATATCTGGTGATTTATATGTAGGTGGATCTATTAATGGGAGTGGTAGTAGTTCAAGTACATATGCGTATTTAACATTGACTGCTACAGATGAAGCTATCAATTTATCAACTGGTACTCTTTTAAGTTTAGGTGGGTTAACTTTGCAATGTGATACGGATGCTATAAGTATTTCAAATGGAGGAAGTATATTAACTCCAGGTGGTGCAAGTATAGGTAAAAATATATTTATAGGTGGCGATATGTATTTAACAAGAGGTATTACAAATTATTACACAGAAGATACCAATATAATTAATTTTTACGATGCTTTTAATTTTAAAAGATTTTCTATAGATAGAGATCGTACTACTCAAATATTTTCTATAACAAGATTTGATTCTTTCGGTGATGAATTAGAAAAATCAATCGAGATATATAATTCAGATGGTCACATTATATTTAATAATGATATTACTAGTTCTGATAAAGATACAGCATCTGTGATATTTAAAGGAGGAGTTTCTATATCATGTACAGAAAATTCTTCTTCTTTATTGAATGGTGGAAGTTTTACAGTAGCTGGTGGTACAAGTATAGAAAAGGATGTGTATATTGGAGGAAATGTTGTTATATATTCTACTACACAAAGTGATGATGTAAGTACTGGTGCTTTAATTGTATCCGGTGGTATAGGTATATCAGGTAATATAAATGTTTTGGGGAATGCTTTAGTTGTAGGTAATCTAACAGTTAGAGGTCAAACGACAACAGTTGATACTTCAAATACATCTATAAAAGATAACCTGTTTTTACTAAATTCTGGACCAACTGGATCAAGTGATTCTGGTTTTGTTATTCAAAGATATCAACAAGATAATGATTTGAATATAGGTGATGTAATTTCTGATTTACCACCTGAAGTATATACTTTACCAGATCAAACTGGTATGGCATCAACGCAATTAAAGTTACCAATAGATGCTAGTGCATTAAATAATAATTATAATGGATGGTGGATGAAAATAGGTTCTGGATTTAGTAGTAATCAAACAAGAAAAATTATGGGATATGATGGTAATACTAAAATTCTAACTTTATCATCTGGTTTTACAAATCAAAACCCTTCACTAGGAGACGTTGTTAGATTATATAACAAACCTTATGTTGCTTTAATATATAACGAAACACAAGATAGGTTTGAATTTGGAGCAACTGTACAAGATCCAAATCAATCAAGTGTAGTTTTAACAGATAAAATGCCTATATGTTATTCTAGTGCAACTAGTGTTTCTACAGAAGTATCTAGTAGTGTATCATCTGGAAGTTTATTATTGTCAGGTGGTTTAAGTATATGTAATACAGAAAATGCATCATCTGTTACATCCGGTGGTACTATAACATCTCTTGGTGGTGCAAGTATTGGTAAGAGCTTATATGTAGGAACTAATTTGTATGTAAATGGTTGTAATATGACACCTAGTCCATATGATATGTTTTCTATAAGAACATTTAATGCAAATAATGATCAATCTAGTTTTACAAATATAACAGGATTGCAATTTGATCCATCTGTACTAGGCTTTGATATTTATTTATCAGCTATATTAGATGCCACAACTAATTTGTATACTAATTTTCATATTAGAGGTATTAATAAATCTATTACTTGGGAAATAGTTAAAACATATGTTGGAGATGATACTGGTATACAATTTCACGTAACAGATTTTGGTCAGATACAATACACAACACCTAATTACAGTGGGTTTGTATCACTTATTTTTAAATGGAGAGCTCTTGTTACATAAAAAATTTAATATTATTTGAAAATTGATATATATTAACAATATGTTTATTTTATCGCAAATAAAAAGATTGTCTAGTGAAAATCGTAAATATGAAAATGTTTTTAAAACGATATCTGTTAGAACAGACGTTGATTGTAAAAACCTTTCAAAAATGTGTTTTCAAAAATGTATATATGAAAAAGATAAAAAAATGATGATATTAAAAAAAAAGATTGATTCATCAGATGTATTAGAGTGGGAAAGTGTTGTTTATCTGTATTTATTAGATAAACATATAACACCTATGGTAACAATTAAAAAAAATAGTATAGAATATGATATAAAAGATAAAATTTCTATATATGAATATTTTCAATTTCAATCTAAAAAAAGTTTTGATAAAGTTTTATTAAATGAGCTGTTTGGGTTTGTTAGTAAATTTAGGGATTATGATTATTTGCATGGAAATTTACATATTCATAATATATTTTTTAATAAGGAAACTTTAAAATATTACGTAATAGATTTTAGTAATTCATTTTTAATAGATAAAACAGAGATAACAAATCCCAAATACCAAAGAACTTCTTATTTAGGCGAAATGGATATGAAAATAAGATCTGTATTTTTCGAATATTGGGATTTTTTTACTTTGTATGTATCATTAAAAAAGGTTATAAAAAATCATAAAGATTATTTAGAAACATTGGTAAGATATTATATTAAACAAGATGTTTTATTAAGATTTGAAAAAGAATATGAAAAATATAACGATACAAATATTTTAGTGTATCATTTAGATAATCCGACAATTGTTGGTATCAGTATCACAGATTAATTATATATAAAATTGTACAAGTTTAATATTGTTAGTATTTTGATTTTTAATAGGATCAAATGGTTTTGTGATATCATATGATATAAATTTAGTCATTGTGTTTATGCCACGTAGTTTTATATTATGTTTATAACTTTCGTGTATTGAATCAGTTACTCTTGATATAAGTATATTATATCTTTCTATAGACAGATTTATATAATTATACATTTTATTAATTTTTGGTACTGTATAAATAAAATTATGTAAATTATTAATTGTATTCGATCTTATTTCTAAACAAGATTCAAATAATTCACTTGTATTTTCTGGATATTCACCGTTAGATTCGTAATATCTATCAATGTCCTTTTTTATTTTTAGAATATTATTGGTTCCTTTTAATAAAGAAAAAAATAAATCAGGATTATAATCGTATATATCTATTATAGAATGCAAAAAATGAATCATATTTGCATCTATGTAAAGAGAATCCAATTCATTTTGTTTATATAATTGTTGTAATTGATTACTAGGAATGTTATTTGTATTTGTATTTTGGATTAAACGTATTTTATTTGTAATATGTTGATTTGTTTTTGATTGTAATCTTTGTAATTTTACCATTGTAATATTGTTAAAATCATTTGTTTTATCGTTTGTTATTGTAACAAATATATTAGCTATATATAAAGCAAACAATAGTAATATTATTACAAATCCATATGATTTATCAAAAAAATGTGTAAAAAAAATAAGAACAGCTGTAAAAATAACTATAGTTTTAAATTGTAAATCTTTTGAAAAAGACCCGTGGTCTTGTAAAAAAAGCTGTTGTATTTGTGTAAACATATCTCTTATACTATATGGTTAAAAAAGTTTTAATAAAAAAATAAAAAAATTATAAAGAACTGATAAAATAAATGAATATAATTATAGACGATGATGAAATCCCTAATATCGGATTAAAAGTTTCATTTCAAGAAATACCAGAATTTATTTATGGTCTAATTGTTTGTTTATGTGTTTTATTCATTATGTATTTAACAATACGTGTTTTAGAATTATTTATAACAAGATCTTATTGGTTGTATTGTTATTTCACAAATCCAGATGGTGACTTGGACTATTTATATAGGGATATTTGATTATATAAATAAAAATGTATTATATAAATAAAAATTGGATTTAAATTTATAGATCTTTATTTATAAAATGTCTAACCAAAGTATAATTTGTAAAGATTTCATGTACAATAATTGTAAAAGAGAGTTTTGTCGTTTTTCTCACGATGAAAATGTATGTTTTTATTTTTGGAAAAATGGATCTTGTAAATTAGGATCGGATTGTAAGAAAAGTCATACTTGTATAAAAAACTCGGGTGAAATGCAAAATGTTAAACAAGAAAAGAATAAAGAAAAGAATAATGAGAAAAAGGAAAATAAAAAGAAAAAGGACAAGTCAAAATATAATAAAAATAAAATTAAAAATACTGTATGTTTTGATCCAATGAAAACTCCTGTTGATATAAAAATTTCTTATGATTTGGGTAAAAATAAATCTGATACAGTTATAACTTCTAGAGAAGTTTTACTAGTTCCAAATTTATTTAGTGATTTTGAATCGGGTGAAATTTATAACAAGTTAGTATGTGAAATTGAAAATTGTGGAATTGAACAAGAACAATTATTAAAATTATGGCACGGAGATACACATTTTATAGCAGACGATCATTTGGGTTGGAAACAAAAATGTCCAACTTTTAAAATGATCATTGATAGAATTAAAGATTTTTTTGATATGGATATTAAAGCCACACGATTTAATTGGTATAAAGATACAAATCAATGGAAACCATTTCATCACGATGCTGCTGCTGTCAAAAGAGATAAAATGGATACTCAAAATTTTACTGTAGGAATTAGTTTCGGTGTAACAAGAGAAGCTGCGTTTGAACATGCTAAAACAGGTACTACAATTAGTATTCCTCAACCAGATGGATGTATTTATGCATTTTCAAAAGATACAAATATTATTTGGCGTCACGGTATTTTACAAGACATTCCTGTTAAAAAACAAGGTAGAATATCTATTATTGCTTGGGGATGGATTAATAATCAAATATCACTAAAATAAATAAAAAATGAATTTAAAATTATAATATATATAAAGATATAAAATGTTTACAACATCCATTTTATATTTGTCTTGTGTTTTTGCTCAAAATTATATTTTGACACCAAAAGATGAATATCTAAATAGTTTTGATGTACATAAAATTTCTGGAGAACACGATTTGCAGATTTTTGCTGAATTCAAAGAATTTGATTATCTTCCATTTTATAAAACTTCAAAAGAAAATGTTTTGAAATATAAAACAACATTGTCTCAATTTTTTGATATTGAAGAAGATGTAACAATTAGTTTGAATAATGATAAACAAAATTTTATTTTAGTAAATGAAAAAGAAAATGAAATTGGTGTATTGGATAATACAACGATTCCGTGGCATTTGGATAGAATTGTAAAGGAAAAATTACCTTTAGATGGTACATTTCCATATACAGATAGTGGTAGTTGTCATCAAAATGACGATATTAGAATTGATACATATGTTGTAGATACAGGAATTGATATTAGTCATACACAATTTGAACAAAGAGCAGTCTGGGCAAATAATTTTGTAGATTCAACTGATACTGATTGTAATAATCACGGAACTCACGTTGCAGGTTTAATTGGTTCAAAAGACTATGGTGTATGTAAAGATGCCAATTTATATGCAGTAAAGGTATTGGATTGTAGAGGATCTGGAAGTTTGTCTGGTGTTATTCAAGGTATTGAATGGGTTTATAAAACACACGTAGAAAAAACAAAAGCATTTGCTGATAAAAAAGTGAAAAGTATTATCAATATGTCTTTGGGAGGAGGTTTTTCACGTGCGTTGAACAAAGCAATTGAGTATGGTGTAAAAAACAATGATGATTTTTATGTAGTTGTTGCTGCAGGAAATGAAAATGAAGATGCTTGTAATGGATCTCCATCTAGTGTAAAATCTATTTTTACTGTAATGGCAAGTGATCGTTCTGATAATCGTGCTTGGTTTAGTAACTGGGGTGAATGTGCGGATATTTATTCACCTGGTGTAAATGTATTATCGACAATTCCAAATGGTCAAACTGCTGTATATAGTGGTACATCAATGGCAAGTCCAGTTATGGCTGGTGTATTAAATCATTATATTGATTTACATTCACATATGAATATGAAACAAATTAAAGAAGTTGTATTAAAAAGTTCAAGTAAAAATGTTATTAGTGGTACAAAAAAATCAACTAGTTCTAATTTAATTTATCTAGAAAGATTTTAATTAGGTTATTCTATTTATTTATGAAAAATTAAATCTTATTATATTATATAGTATAATATAAAAAAATGAGTTTGCCTTCAAATGGTAGTTTATCTTTGTCAGAAATAAATCGAGCTGTTCGTTTTACAAATGGAAATGTCGGTATTGGTACTACAGCTCCGGCTCAACGTTTGGAAGTTGCTGGTGGTCGTATTCGAGTTTCACAAACAGG
>Ga0102830_1000611_pt1 | contig 14999 bp, 20 predicted proteins | sample ColrivemetaGS703_FD_84511 | JGI IMG/M metagenome (GOLD analysis project Ga0102830, IMG submission 84511) | Estuarine microbial communities from the Columbia River estuary - Freshwater metaG S.703 | ecosystem: Environmental > Aquatic > Marine > Intertidal zone > Estuary | place: USA: Columbia...
GCTTGGTAAGTTTCTGCTTTGATTGAACCCACTTGTGAAAAACCAAGTGATGTAAATAATAAAGTTGTAAATAATAATATCTTTTTCATAATTACCACATTTGTATTGATTCGTAAAAAGCAACTTTTAATCTAAATAAAATTTCTTTCCACTTCATATTATTTTGATGTATCTGATAAAGAAACTCCATCTTCTTCATCCATTTTTTGTACTAACATTTTATCTTTATCTGTATCAGAGAACCAATAATCTATAATTTTACCATACGAACCAATCAAGGCACCTAAAAGTAAAAGTAATAATTCTTTCCATTCTCCACTAACAGTAGATTGTGTATGAATTGATAAAAGGATTCCTATTGCAATTGCCATGAAGGTAACGAGAACCAATAAGGTCATCATCCACCTTCTATACATCATTGAGTATAATAACTGCTTAAATCCACTCTGTTGTTCTCGTTGTTCCATAATTAATTTCCTAATGTATCAAATATTCCCCAAGTTGCAGAATTTAAATCTACTTGACCTGTGAATATTCCGTAAAACAATCCGACAAATCCTACTAATGCAAGTGTTGCCAATGAAGTAATCCATAGAGCAATTAAATACTCTAATGGATGATTTGCTTCGTTCCATAACTCAACTAATGAGTTGTTTTGTAAAACATTTTTCATAATCTTTATTCTCCTTTATTAATATTACCAATCTACTTCTTGTTCTTTTTCTTTTGGTTTCTCTACTGGTTTTGCAGGAACTTCTTTAACAGTTTCTTTAATTACAGTAGTTTTTTCAACAGGTTTTTGTTCAGGGATGTTGATAATAACTTGTTGGTTATTTTGTTGTGATTGTTGTTGAACCATTTCGGTTTTAGCACCACCTTCATCTTCATCAGCAATACCCAAAATACCTTTTACCTCATCGATAAAAACACCACCGATAGTTGTTAATACAACCCCAGCACCTGCAATAATTTGATTCTTTAGATTAGAAAAGAATCCTCCGTTGTTTTCTGTTTCTTCAGACATTTTTTATTCTCCTTTTTAATTTAATATAACAAATATACTACTACCTAATATATTACCTGATTCATCTTGTAAATCTATTGAGTATGAAGTTTTTTCTAATGAGTTTGTATAGATTGAGAGTAAGTTATCACCTTTAACTGCGGTTAATTTTTCTTGTGATACTAATTTACCTTCAATATTTTTAATTTTTAATCTATAAACACCATCTTGTGGTAATTTTACATTTATAGAAACTTTATCGGTAACGAAAGTTGATTCTAATTTTAAACCAACAGGTTCTATAATTTGTAAAGCTTTTGGTACGAATGAAACTTGTTCTTCTATTTCAAATGTATCTTTTGTGCAACTCACTACCATTAAAAGTGAAAATAAGCCAAATACTATTTTTTTCATTTATTCAGTTCTCCTTATTGAATATTAAATTTAACTTTTGTACCATCTTCCTTAACACCTTCGGTGATTTGGAAATTAATAAGACCTGCTGTATTAGTGATACTTTGTTTTGGTGTAAATACCAATTTATAAGGAGTACCTATTTTTACAGTTTTTTGTCCACTATAATCTAATGAACCAAATGAAACTTTATTACCTTTAACATTTCCAAAATTAGTCATCTCATTACCCGTATCGTATTTAATTGTATCAAGTGTTAAGATATTTTCATCAAAGAATATGTTGAATTGTGTGCCGACAAGACCAGCTTTTTGTGTTGAGATTTCTACTACTACTTTACCACCTACCAAAGATGAAACAATATCCAAGTTTGCATTTTCAGGAGTCTTCATAGCATTAACTGTTTTAGAAACTCTAATTGATTGACCTTTTGCAGAGTTTGAATATCCTGCAACTGATGGGGTATAAGAATGTGAAAAATCTACATCACCACGAAGTGCATGAGAAATATTAAATGTTTTATTACCATCAGTAGGTGTGAATGTTTTAACAAATGGAGTTCCACTCCAATCACCAAATGATGAAGTTATACCACTAACATTAAATACCATAGTAGAACTTGTTAAAAACCCATTATGAGAAACACCATTAATGTGTGCAAGAGAAACGAATGAATCATCAAAGTTTATCACTTGGTCATTTGTAAGTTCACCTAAAAGTTGTTGTATTCTATAAGAGAAGGGGTCTGATGATGAATTATTAGGGGTTGCATCTGCACTTAATGCTTTTTGGAAAATTAAGTAAGCATCAGTTACGGTTACTACATCATCTAACCAAGTACCATATGTTGGCTGATTAGTTGATTGGTTAAATCCTGTACTGGTTACATAAACATCAATATAATATTGAATATCATTTGTAAGGTTTGATAAAATTACCTGACCATTTGCATCAAAGTCACCACTTGCAACAGGTGTAGCATTTACATCAGGAATTCCATTTACAAGAGTTGATGCATCGTAAATAGTGTATCCAAATTCAGTAGCATGTTGAGTTTTAGCAGGAGTATTTAAGTTAATAGTTACATTACCTGCATTAACACCACCAACATTACCCAAATCTATATTTTTAGTCATTGATTCAACTACCAATGGTGTATTCGATGATTGGTCAGATGACCTCATCCAATTTAATGAAGTAACTTCTGAATAATCAGAGAATGTTGTTGATTGTCTATCTTTTACGATAAATTGAATTTCAATTAAAGTATCAGCATGTTCAATACCAATACCATCTTGTATAGTAATTCTCTCAACTGTCCAATCTGCATTTGAAGAATAAGATGCATTTCCCGAAGTTAGTGATGTATATTGACCTGATAAAAGAAACTCACTAACATTTGGGTTTGGGTTGAATGAATATCCTGTCCAAGAATTTAAAGCAGTTTGAGCAGAAGTGTTTGTTCCATTTTGATTTACTTTAAAAACATGACCAACTTTTTGTAAAAGTTTGTTGTTAAACTGATAATCAAATTGAATTAAGTTTGGATTACTACTATTCACATCAATTGTATTGAATTTAATAGTAATAATATCACCAACCTCATAAGGTGCAGCATCGATTACACTATGGTCAAGTTTTAAATCTTGTCCAAAAAGTAAAGTTGGTAGTAATAAAATTGTTAATAATAAATTTTTCATTTAAGAAGTTCCTCCATGATTTGCACACATACTTTTTTGAGTGCAATACTTGCTGTTTGTTGATTGAATGTACCATCATCTGCAACCACGAGAGTAGAGGTAGAAATTTCAGAGCTTTCACCCTTTTGAGTAGTTTTCTTTTTTACCTTGTTCCCAACTTGAAGTTCACCTATTGCTATAATTTGAGTTATAGACTTATCTTTATGAAACACACCGACATTTGTACCGATGTTTTTTATATCAAAAAATACTAATTTAATGTTGATTTGTTGTTCTGAAGTAGGGGTTAAATCATAATCGGTGTCCATTATAATTTCTTCTATAATGTTTTTAACACCGAATGCTAAATTACGATTACCAGCGAATTGTCCCATACGGATTTCGTTAGTAATTTCACCTATTTTTATAGTTTTGTCTTGAGAGTAGGAGTTTGTATAAAAAGAAAGTCCCACAAATAACAATAATATACCTGTAAATATTTTCATCGTAATCTTTATATTTTAGATTACATAACTTATTTACGAAACTTATTTGTGAAACCTTTTGTTAGTATAAATATAAGTACTAAAAATAAAAAACCGAACTATGGTTCGGTTTTAGTGTTAAATTATTTGTTCTAATTCTAAATTAAAATTAGATTCTGCTATTTTTTTAAATTCTGCCCTTCTGTCATATACTGAAATATTATTTAAATAATGGGCATTATTTCTATATTTGTAGTTTTCACAAACTACTAAATTTTTTATTTTAAATTGATGTATTTGGATTTCACCGAGGTTCTGTAATTTTTCACTTGCAAACATTATGAATATATTATCATAACCATAATGACCAAAGGATTCGGGTATCCCAACTCTTGTCAATAAATTACCACTAATACAAGTAAACCATCCTCCTCCAAATTTATATCTTGGTTGATTTGGAACTGTATTTTTTACTCCATTTAAAATAACATCGCCTTTAATTCCACAATCTTTATAGGGGTCATTTTTTAAATGATATCCAATTGGTTTATCAATATAATTTTCATTTACTAAACAATCCCAGCCATCATCCCATAGTCTAACTGTTTCGGGTACTATAATTGAATATTTAAATTTCTTTTTAGTACCATTTATTGCCTTTTCAAAATGAAATAAAGTCATTTCATCAAATACAATATCAGTATCCAACCAAATAAAATAAGAAGCATCAGGGTGTTTCTCTAACGAATATCTTCTTTGTGAAACTACACCCTTTATATCATCTGAAGTTTGAAATGTTTTTAAACACCAATCGGTGTGTGCAGATAATTTTAATAATCTATCTACAAAGTAAGATTTTGGTAAAGATGACTTATTCCAATTTATAAGTTCATTGGAAGTACACATCGTAACATTTAAAACATATTCTATCTTTTTATCGATGTGATATGAACATTTACGGAGTTGGAGAAGAACATTCTCTAAATCGTCAATTTCATAAGGAAGTGCAAAAATAGAGATTACTATCTTCATGTATTATAATTTGTTCAACTCTTCAAGAAAATTAGATTCAGCATGTTTTTTGAATTCTTCTTTTCTATCTATTCTTTTTAAAATAGAATCGTAATGATTTCTATCTCTATAAATATAGTTTTCACAAATTACATAATTCTTTATTTTAAACTGATATATTGATTCACCTCTTTTTGATAATTTTTCAATTCCCCACATTATAAATGTATCATCGGGGCCATAAGCACCCATAGATTCTGGTAATGGAATTGTATCCAATAATTGTTTTGATAATAAAGTAAACCACCCTGCACCAAACTTTGTATATGGCTGACCTGGTATATTATTCTGAACTGATTCAATTGATATTTCTCCCTTTTCACCACACTCGGTAAATGGATTTGCAGTTTTACAAAAATCTAATGGATACTCTAAATAATTTTGGTTTACTAAACAATCCCAAGTTGTATCCCAATATCTAACAATTTCAGGAGTTATTAGATATTTGTGTATATTATTAGATTGAATTAAATTTATCGAGTTTTCTAAATAAGAAAGTATCTTTTCTTCAAATACAATATCAGAATCTAACCAAATAAAATGTGTAGCATCTTTACATTCTGTGTGGGCAAATCGTTTATTTTGAAATGCACCTAATATATCTTCTCTGATTTGAAATGTTGATTTTTCAGACCATTCGGTTAATTTCTTTAATGAATTAAATTTATCTATAAAAAATTGTTTATTAATTATAGATTCCTCCCAATTAATTAAATAATCTGATAAAGATAAAGAAACATAAAATTCGTAATTTTTACCATCAACATATTTTGAACATCGATTTAAATCAAGTAAAACTCGTTCCAAATCATTCAATTCATGTGGCATTACAAATGTAGTAAATACTATTTTCATTTGTATTTGTTTGTAATTATAGTATTTAATTGCTCAATTCTATCATACTGATGTACCAAAACATATAGAGAATCTCCATTCATAATTACATCACCACTAATACCAACTTCTGTTTTTTCAAATCTCTTATCACTTTTCAACGAATCAACTTGAAGTGCAAAATTCGAATCAAGTTGTATTTTATCTTTTAATAAAGAATTGTTTATAATAAGATTTAGGGCACTTTGGTCTGTAAAGTGCTGTGTATCTCCTGATTGAGAAACCATCCAATTCAACATCAATAAATTTTTCATTGATTCCCATTTTCCAGCCATTACACCAACATTACCAATTGTATTTGGTTTTATCCATTCCCAAAAAATTGGACCAAATCCTTCGTGTATGTTTTTATAAGCCCAAGGTTCATCTTCGTTTTTAATACATTCGGAAGCAACCAATATTTCTTTGAGTAAATTTGATTCCAACCAAGTAGACGGATTTATTTGCCATACAATATCTCTAACATCGGTTGTTATAACATACCTCCATTCACGAGAATCATTTTGAAGAATCCACCACATATCAATCAATCTTTTCATATGAGGATGACCCTTTAATTCCATACCATAACATTCCCATCCATATGATTTTAAATAATCAATTGTTTGAGTTGGCAAGTTATAACATACCATTATCTTATCACCATCAAAACCAACATTGTGTAGGGATTCTATATATATTTTTATTTTTTCAGGTAAATAATTTGATATTGCTGATATAACTAAATCTTTCATTTATTAAAATTCAAAATTAAAAAATTCTATTTCTTCTCTAAATCTCTCTTGCACTAATAATCGGGTGTATTGATTGTAATATTTTTTGTACTCATCATTTATTACATTTTTATGATTTTCAGTATAGGGTCTTGGATTTACATAAGGGAGTAGTTTTGGATTTTGTATATTTAAATAATTACATAAATCTAAATAATCTTCTTCCATATTTTCAAATCGACCAATATAATCAACCACAACATTACCTTGTTTGTCTTTTATCCAAGTCATTTGATTCAATGGGTCATTATTTTCCCATGATGCAAGCCAATCTCTACCCCATTTAACATCAAATCCTTTGTTAGCCCAATTTCTAAATCCATCAACAGTCATATCATGGTGAAATCTATACCAAGATACTAAATGAGAATAGGTATTTCTAACAAATGTAAATGAGTAATCAAATTTTGGGCCATTTTCTATAAAATAACCTAATGTTTTATGACCCTGATATGGGGTGTTGAATACCTCTTTTATTGAACTCGAACCTGTTTTTGGAATTGCAATATGTAATACTTTTTTAGTTGCCATATTTTTTCTCATCTATATGTTTAAACAAACCTTCACCATGTGCAACTTTATGGTTTTGATTAACCCACCACTTTCCGATATTTCCTTCAAGGGCAATACCTTCACCAGCGAATTTATTTACAACATCTAAATAAAAATTCTTTTTATACATACAAGGATTATTAGTCCAATTTGCCCATCTTGAAGTTGTAGTAAAATATTCACCTTCTTTATGAATCTTATCACCGAATTGAATTGATGGGTCAGTCCAATGTAATGAATCTAAAAGATGTGGTGATGTTGCCTGTATTTCATCATCATAATAATCTAACTCTTTACCTTGATACCTAAAAGAAAAATGAGGGTAGCCTGGGTCTTTTCTATGTCTATATCTAACTACACTATAACCACTATCTAATAATTCAATACCTCTTTTTAATCTATCGTAGGTAATTTGGGTGTCTTCTATGAGTTTCCAATCGTGTTCTAATATCAAAACATTATCAGTTTCAGCTCGTTCGGTAAGTTTAATAAAACCTTGACCTATACCAATATTTTTTGATTCAGCAATATATTCCAATCCAAAGTGTTCTGCTATTTGAAAATCTTGTGTTGAGAATTGTTGGAATAAAATAGTAATATCATTTGCAATATCAAACAACCCATTTTGATAATAAGTAAAAAGAGTATTTACAAGTGTCTGACCACTATTCCAAGAAAGTATCCCTATTGATATTGGTAGTTTGTCCATTGATTTAAATAATTAAAATAATTTATTCTATCTTGATTTTTTATTTCATCCAATTCAGGTAAATCGGTAGTAGTACTCATTTCAGTTTCAACTTTAAATCCTCGTAAAATTGATTTTTTTACTGAATTTATTTCTTTGATAAAATTGTCACCATACCAAACAATTATATTTTCTGGTATATCTATCCACATTGATTTTTTTAACATCATCAAACTACCCCAACCGTGGTCATTTACACCAGGAAACCATTCTTCTAAATATGGGTTTTGAGAATTATCAAAATTTTCATCATAGTTTCCAGCACCCATTCCAATTACTCCAGCAGATTCAACCACCTCATCGGTTAGAGCTCCTAAAATTATAGGGTCAAAGTTTATATCATCATTACAAATTACAATTAATTCATTTGAAGATAGTCTAACTCCTTTATTCCATGCAGGATTACAACCGGTATTCCTCCCCTCACAAATATATTTTTGTTTTGGATGTGGTTCCAAACTTGGTTCAAGATTACCGGAATTATCTATAATAATAACCTCACTCACATATTCGGAGTTTTGTAAATCTTCTGCCAATTTTTTTAATCTTGGAGATTTCAACATGGTTGGTATTACTGCAGTGTACATCATTGGAACTCTTTTTTAAATTCTCCTATTGTTATAATATTCATCAATTCTTTTTTATGTGAATTATAGTATGAATACTCTAAATAATTTTCGTTTGTGATGTATTGTTCGTTTCTTCCTACCCTAATTAATCCACATCCTAAATCACTATCGACTACTTTAATTTCTAAATCTTTTGATTCTACTCTTAATTTTGCAATTGCTTTCCAAACATCACCCAACCAAACTCCACCATGGTCATTTCGTTCTTGTTGTTTTTCAGTTGTCGGTAAACAATCATGACAAACTATAATTCCATTTTTATTTAAATGATTTACTGAATTATGAATATCCTTTAAAACTTGGTCATCATGATGCAACCCATCAATAAAAATTATGTCAAATTTTACATCATCCGATATAGATTCAAAATATTCATCAGATGTTCCTATAAAAGTAACTTCTCCTCTTGGAAAGGGGTCTATTGAAATCTTATGTTCAATATCTATTTTATTAAAATTAGAGTTAGGGTCTTGTGTTCCCACCTCCAAATATGACTTATAATCATATTTTTTAATTAAAATATTAATTATATCCCATCTATTTAATTTTTCCATTCTTCCCATTTTTTTATAATATAATCAACTCTTTGTTTTTGAGTATGGTGTGTATATACTTTTTTGTATCCGTTTTCAGCTATCCTCTCTCGTTCATCTTCATTCTGATGATAGTAATTTATTTTATTAATACAATCCACTATATCATCGTAGAATACAATTTCTTCACCTTCTTTAAATAGTTCATGTATTTTTTTTGATTCGCTTAATCTATCACATAGAACGAGTTTTCCACATGCCATTCCTTCAAAAATTCTTCGAGTAATTTCACCCCACCTTGAATTCTGAATAACCATTTTACCTTTATTTAAAAATTCAGTATGTTCTTTTGGACCTAAATTATTTTTGTTTCCAATAGTACCACCACCATGTTGAGTAAGTGTATCTAAAAATTCAGAACTACCAACCCCACGAGTAGTTACTGCAACATATTCAGGTTCTAACTGAAGTGGATACTGAACTCGTGTGTCTGCAAAGTGTGTCCAAAAATCTGCATTTATTCCTCTTTTTTGATATTCAACCATTGAGTCCATATCAGGTGTAAGAGTTAAATGAAAACGAGATGATTTTGGATAATTTCTTTCAAAGTTTTGAGGGTCATCTCCACTTTCTTGTATCCAAAATGCATCTACTAATTTTTTATAAAGTAAAGGTGAGTCAAATCTACCCCAATCCATGAAAAGAACTATATCAGTTTTTGGTCTTGATTCAATCCATTTCGAAAGTTCTTTATCATTCCAATTTTGTAATCTATTAGAACCTATGGAAACGAATTCAACTTCCCAATTTCGTGATTCGAATTCTTTTGCAATAGCCATTGGTGTTGACCATTCTTCACCTTCATATGCATATATAAAAGTTATTTTCATACTACTGCTCTACCCTTCATACTTTCCCAATCACGGTTTTTACGAAGTTCATTATTAGTTTTTTGAGTTGCTTCTAAAACATTATTAGTTGTACCCAATTCTTTTGTAAGATGTAATAATGCAGAGAGGTCTTTAGGGAAACAATGTCCACCAAATCCAAAATCACCATCGTGGCCAGGAACTCCCCAATGAGATTCTCCCAATCGCTCATCCATCGTTGCATATTCAATTACTTTATCGTAATCTGCACCAACCTTTTCACATAACTGATAAATCTCGTTTGCAAAAGAAACTTTAACTGAAAGAAAAGTGTTGGTTGTATATTTAACCATCTCAGCATAGGTTGAATTGGTTTTAATAATATGTGCTTTTGGAAATACTTTTGAAAATACTTGTTTCAATTCAGTTGAGGTTGGTCTTGGACCACCTAAAATAATTCTATTCTGATTTTCATAATCCGAAACTGCATTTCTTTCGGTAAGAAATTCTGGATTGAATATAACATTAGTGTTATATTTTTCATTCCACTTTTCAGTTGTTCCTGGTGGGATTGTTGATTTAACTACAATACCTTTTGTTTTACCAATCTCATCGAGTTGTTTAATAACACCCTCTACTATATCGGTATTACATGAACCATCCGAATTCATTGGAGTTGGTAAACAAACAAATACATAATCACATTCAGAAACCTCTTCAAATGTTGAATTTGCTTTAGAAGAATCTAAATCAAATGTTTTTACCTCATAATAATTTTTGAATTTTTGGTAAACTGCATTACCAACAAAACCTTGTCCTACTATTCCTAATATCATATTTTTATTTTTTACAAAGATACAAATTATTTTTATATTTTACAAATATATTATATAGTTTCGTAAAATTCATTCTGACGAGTTTGTCTATCTATATCTTTTGGATGATATAAAGACCATTCTTCTTCTGCAGGGAAGTTAGAGAAAGTGTTATAACCTGTAATAGTTTCATGTACAGGTTTCATCCACATAACATCATCGGTTCTTCGATAGATACGAAGTTGATAATCAGGAAAATTAACCCAACCTTTTTCATTAACACTCCATCTCCATTTCTGAATATGTTCTTGTGTTAAACCTTCAACTGTATTTACTCGGGGAACAAATATCACATCTACCGGATTATCATCCAATACGTCAGATAACCACCTTACCAAATTTTCATGTGGAATTTCATCGGCATCCAATTGAAAAATATAATCTTTTGTACAATGTTTGGTTAGGTTATTTTTATAAGTTGCAAAGTCTTTATTAAGAGGAAATCCTACAATAGTATAACCATGCATTTTTTTCATAATATCAAGATACTCTAAAACATCTTGAGTAACCGATTGTTCATCGTATTGAATTACGATTTCATCTTCTTCTCTAATAGTATTTTGTAAAAAATTAAGTAGTTTGGTTAACTCTAAAATTTCATTACAAACCGTAACTGCAAATGATATTGTTTTCATTTATTTATTTTTCCAAAAAGAATAAATACCCTTTTCTAATTCATATTCTGGCCACACAAATCTTTCTCGCATCGGTTGTTTTTGTGCCCACTCCCACATTTGTGTTAAACCTTCTTTCAAGTTTGTTTGATGTTTAAAATCTAATATATCTACTGATTTTTGGAAGGTTGGAATAGAATGTTTTACTTCATGTCTTCCTTCTAAATGAATAACTTCACCTTCACCAATAACTTCTCTTAAAACTTCTGATGCATATTTGATTGAAATTTCTTCAATGCCTCCCAAGTTAATAATCTCCTTGGATGCTTCAGGTCTTATTGCTGCATTCCAAAGTGGTTCTAATGAATCATCAATGAATGAGAATGCACGAGTTTGTTCACCGTCACCAAAGATTGTCATTGGTTGTCCGTTTAAATGTTGGAACATCCAAATCCCCAAGACATTTCGGTACTTATCCCAAATGTTTTGTTTTACTCCATAAACATTATGTGGTCTGATAATACACCAATCTAATCCATGCTGTTCACCTGCAATTTGAATATCCATCTCACATCCATACTTTGCAACACCGTATGGGTCAATTGGTTTTGGAATTTGAGCTTCATCGAAAATACCACCATAACCATGTCCATAAACTGCAAGAGTAGATGTGAATACCAATCGTTTAACATCATGTTTAATACAATTATTTACTATTGCAGCAGTTGCTTGCAAGTTATTTACATAATTATATTCTCTGATGAATGGAGAAAGGCCTTCGGCAGCATAAGCAGCAAAGTGAAATACATAATCAGGTTTAAAAGTTTCAAAAACTTCTTCAATTGGGTGTTCGGTAAGATTCATTTGATAAAAGAGAACTTGAGGATGTATATTTTCTTTATACCCACCACTCAAATCATCAATACCACAAACTATAACATCTTCTTTATTTTCAATTAACCAATCTGCTAATCGTGAACCAAGTAGTCCTGCTACTCCTGTAATTAATACTCTATTCATTATCTATATCTTCATTTATTTCATTTGTTATTACTTCTTGTCTTGTTGATTGTGTAGAACCTTCTTTAAATAGTTCTCGTAAGAAATCTTCTTCAAATCTGATTTCATATACATTTTGAATACTTTCAAGTAGATATGTTCTATAATTACCCAACTTTGATGAGTAAATTTTTGAATCGTTTTTTATATAAGATTCAAATAAAGATTTTCCATCTACTGAAAACTTTTTTAACAACAACATTAACATTTGGTCTGAGCCAATTGGTATTCTTTTATCTCGTAATTTATTTATGAAATTGGTAAAATCTAATGGTTTTATTTCATTTAATTTAATGCAATGAGCTTTACCATCAACTATACCAATTACAAAAACATATCTTGCATCTTCACCACTTTTAGTTACCGGGTCACCACCTGTGTAAGTGGTTATACGATAAATATTTCTTGGTTTTATCTGACTACGAGAAATTCTCTTTTCAGGTTTTAGAAATGATTTATATTGTCTTGTATAACTCATTATAGTTTTTTGATTTGAGGCAATTTCAACTCAATCTTTTGTTGAACCTTAACATACTTGGATAAAATTTCATCCAACTTTTGAGTCATCTTATCTAATGTAAAGTTCTTTTGAATGTTTGTCTTCAATCCTTTTGACTTTTCTAAATAAGTATTATAATTTTTATGAACATCAAACATTTTTTGAGCAGCCTTACTATAATCAACGGTAAACCATTTTGATTCTTTTAATAAGAATTGATTTGCAGCACTTGGATGAACTTCTTTAAGCTCTCCTTCAAGTAAAACTGCATTTTCTTTTGGTAAGAAATCTAAATGACCCGACCAATTAGAAACCAAGATTGGTTTACCTGTTGTTGCGAATTCTGCCAAAGGTCTGCCATATCCTTCACCTTTGGTAAATGAAACCATTGCTTTTATTTTAGCATCGTTGTATAGTGAATTTAGTTCCGATTCTGATAAATCACCCCACACTAAATGTATTGGAGGACATGAATCACCAAACTCCGATGTAAGGTCTTTAATTTTCTGAGCCATAGTTTCTCTCTCACCTACCGAGAATCCTGCACCCGATGTTTTTAAAATTAAACCAGGTTGTTTTCCTTTTGGTAAACCCTTAAATACAGTACAGAATGTTTTAACAACCATTCCCATATCTTTTCTATCTTGTCCTAAATCACCACCTAACCAATGTCCTACTGATAAAAAATTAAAATCAGTATCAACTGAATCCAATACCGAAGTTGACGACTTTGAACTAAAAATTGTAGTGTCAACTCCTTCAAATAAAACCTCAACTGGTTTTTGTAATCTGATTTCACCTAAAACTTGTTGAGTATTCTTATCAACTTGAGAATAAGATGTTTTAACCAACACATCTTTGGTAAATTCAGAAGGAGTAATAATCAAATCCATTTGATTACCACCATCTAAAAATTCTTTTGGTGCAACGGTAGTTTCAACTCCAGCAGTAATACCGATGTTGTATTTACCAAGTTTTCTAAATTCATTTGCAACTGAAACTTGTATGTAAATATCAGGTTGCCTATCTAATTTAGTTACAATATTTTGTAATATCTTTTGACCAAATTCTGTTTGAGGGTCAATTTGGTCTTGTGGAGTATTCCCCCATCTCGTTGGTACAATTTTGACATCATACTTATCCAAATCAAAAAGAGATTTAAGGATGTCTCTACTATGGTCGCCATACCCCGAACGAGTAGCGATAGGTGCTTGAAATACTAATAGTGGTTTATTCATTTTCTAATTCTTTAATTCTTCGTTCTTCTTCTTGTCTTAAACATCTCTCAATTGATATTTGAGTAAGTTTAGTTATATTTTCCAATTTTTCTGGTTCGTGTGGTGAATTATAACATTCAAATCTAATAGATTCTACTTCATTATCCTGTAAAACCATTACATGATAATCTTCGTTTAAATCTTTCATTTTGTATATCGCTTCACGAGATACTTCAACTTGACTCATTGTCCAATAACCAGGAAAGCGAACGATGAAAATTGGTTTACTCATTATCTGATTTTATAAACATTAAACTTTTTCTTCGGTTTCCAATTTTTGAAAGTGGTTTCGATTCCATCGACAAGTGTTTTACACATGTTTTCTCTACTCAATCCCATTTCACCCAAAAATTCTTGTCTACCAACTAATGCTCGTTTTATTCTTTCTTCACGTGGAATATCATACCAATAACGAATTGCATCAGTTACTTCGTAAATATCAACTTTATCGTCAATGATATAAGGAGTTGGAACTGAACCTACCATAGTTTGAACTCTTGACCAAACCGGTTTAACCCATTCACCATGTGTTACTTTATCTTCCCACTTTCTCCAATCATGTAGAGAACCTATTTCAATATAATCATCTGCAGTTAGATATTTGCCATCTACCTTAAATCCACATTGGTCTTGTAATCCACCTGTAACATTTACAATTGTCGGTGTTCCTGCCATAACTGATTCTGCAGTAACTAAACCAAATCCTTCATTACCAGCAATGTTGATTGTAACATCTGAAATGTTATATAATAGGTTTAATTGTTCTTGTGTGATTCGTTGGTCAGAGAACTTAATATCACAACCAGGTGCAAGTGTTTCTGCAACTTTGAATAAATCAGTACCATTTTGGTCTATTGGTGCAGTGTGCATTACCAAACAAACCTTATCCTTATCTTCTTGTGGTAATCCATCTACAAATTTAGAGAATGCCCAAATTACATCTGACGGCTGTTTTCTCTTAATGTTTCGGTTCATCCAAAAAAGAACAAACTTATAATCTTTATCACCAAGAATTTGTTTTCTAA